>WYEB01000295.1_pt1 | contig 18640 bp, 15 predicted proteins | sample 6343061 | NCBI WGS metagenome assembly WYEB01 (sample SAMN13812332, study PRJNA600296) | hot springs metagenome | biome: ENVO:00000051; feature: ENVO:00002007; isolation source: sediment sample from Evening Primrose shelf | place: USA: Yellowstone National Park, Evening Primrose Hot Spring ... | reverse complement strand
AGCAACACAGCCAGACACACCCCAAACAAACCCATACAGAGAAATATGGCAAAGGCTCCTACAAGCCGCCAACACACAGGACACACAAGCCCTATGCCCAGCAACAACACCCCAACAAGCATCCATCACAACAGCAATACTAGAAAAAATCTACCAATCCACAGCCCAAGCCACAAAACAACTAGAAATCCGCCTCCCACAAGGCCTCCTCGAGCAAGCCAGAAACCAGCAAAAATGCCTACAAGAAGATTGAGAAATAATAGCACACTCCCAATCCGAACACAACGTATAGCCACAATGCCAAATCAGGGTAAACAATGATTCGAGCACAAACAATTAAATCTTCATAAAAGAAAAAAGACTATATGACAAACGGAAAAACAGGCGAAAAACGCGACCCCGAAAAAATTGGGGAAGACCAGCCATATATGAAGCACGTCTACGACGGCGACGCGTGGGGCATATTCTACCTCCCAATAGACGACTTCGAGGCAGAACTCCCAGAGCTCGGAAAAGCACTAGACCACATACAGCAAAACCACGGCGAAGCCACAGCAGTCATCCCAAACATAGGCCTCACAAAGGCAAGCCTACTACTCGGAACCTCCTTCCAAGGAGTCAAAGGATTCGCCATAATATACAAAAAGCGTAATCTCTGAATTTTCAGGCGGTATGCATGTTTTAGGATTTTTGCCTACGGGGGACTAGGAGGGCAGTCCAAGGTTATTAGCGCAGAAGACTTTAATCATCAACAACTAGTTAATCTCTTTGCAATAAATGCCCCTCTTTTCTAATTCCCTAACTATGCCTTTTACATGCATCTTTCCCCTCACTATTAGAACAGTTTTACCGGAATTGACCAATTCAGTTGCTCTTTCCACCACCTTGGAATCACGGATGTCAATTGTTCTGTAGGCAAAAATCAGCCCGCTGAGAAGCAAGCCACCTGTAACTAGTAAAGTAGCAAGTTTGAAAGCTTGCTCCGGTTGCATCATCACTAAAATTCCAGACTGGATCCCCCACTTGGAAAATTTGAATAAAATATTCCCAAGAAAAAATACCATTAGCTCTGAGTATAATTTCAATGAATAGCGTCAATAAGATCACTACAAGCAATGGAATCCCCACTAAAAATAAAATAAAAACAGTGAAAACTTCTACGTAGACACTCTTTTTCAAAGCATATACTTCATGAAAGTCAGAATCTGTTCTCTAAAATAGACACCATTGTCACAGGGTCATTTTTCACTAACTCCTTCCAATTCTTTGTGAAGAAACCCTCAAGCAAAACTACATCCACGTTGTCTGACACATTTTCAACATGAGGCAACAAGGCATGTATAGATCCATAGATGTAACACTTATCCTTTATCATTACTTTGCTATTTTAATTACATGAGCTATATTATAAGAATTTTTTGAGATAATACTGAAGTGCGCAAACTTCCAGATTTATTCTAATCTTTCGGCTTCTTTAACAGTAGGTAATTCATGACTTCTTTTTGCCTTATAGAGAAGTAAAGAAAGCATAGCTACGGTTATTATAGATATAAGGCCGAAGACTAAGAATAGAGTTCTTAGGTTTTCATAACTTTTTGCAAGCTTCTCAAAACTATATTGGAGAGCTTCTTCATGCGACTTGAGTACATCATGCTCGTTTTTTAAATTGATGTATGTTTCATTAAGCTTCCTATAACTTTCGTGAAGACTCTCGAGGAGAGACTTATTGATGTATATGGTTATATCCTGAGAGTTAGTAATTGATAAAGTTGCTGTTAGAAAGGTTTGGTCATTTGCGATTTCTGTAAAAGGTATAGATAAATTATAGGTTCCGGGAATTAGCTTGCTGATAATTGCAATTCCGTAGGAATCTGTCTTAGATTGTCTACTCAACGAGCCGGACAGGTTTAATGCAACTTCGGGAAGAGGATTTCCAGAATAGTCTAAAACCCTTAACTTGATATCATATGTCACGTAGTATATTGTTATTGTATGAGTACCCTTGGGATAGCTAAAAGTTGTAATATAACCATTTATTCCCTCATTAATCGTAGGAGTTACTTCTTTACCATCAATCATGAAAACCAATTTCTCTATGGTGGTATTATGAGAGACTAAAAACTCTCTAGGGATAAAATACACAGTTGTACCAGTTGTGTATTTGGGATCAGGAACATTTATTAAAATTCTTTTCTCAACTGTTGCTAATGATACATTGAGTAATCCTCTAGGGGTTCCTCTGCTCCAAGCTTCTTTCGTTATCCCTGTATATTTGGACAATTTTTGTTCCCAAACTTTACCCTGCATGAGATCCCGATAGTATCTCATCCAGCCTTCCGTAGAAGATTTTGTGTAACCGTGTTCCTCAGCGCCATCTGCGTCCTTTTCCGGCATGGGGTATCCTAGGTTCTCATAAAAACGGCATACACCATGCAACCATTCATGTAGAAAAGGTTCTCCCAGAGCCTCCCCCATTCCTGTCCACCACCACTCCTGACCTGCTATCAGGCTTGAAAAAGTCGAGGTTCCCTCATTGATAAAGATACCCCCTAGCCCAAAATAAGAGTCGATAGGTCCATTATACCAGACAACATGCACTGAGTCATACTTACCTTTAGGGGCATACATTTTCAAATCCTCTTCAATATCTTGGGGACTAAGCCAATAGCGGTCTCCTCCCAAACTCGTTATTCTAGTGACTGGATGTGGAACCTCAACAATATCATATGTTGAGGACACCATTCCCCCGGATCCGTCTTTTACGAGATTCTCAGCAAAATTCTTAAAGGCACTAATAATAGTTTCCTTTAAGTCATCACTCATACATCCTCTAAAGGTTTGTTGGCTACCACTCTGAAAGTAGGTAACATCCGTACAAGGGTAAATAAGTAAGAGATGATGATACGTACAAGACGCGCCCAGCGATTTCACATAAGTGACCACCTTTCTGTCCGATGCGCCATTAGATGTTACATCAACTTGGATGGTGTAGGTTCCAGGCTTCTTCAGAAGGATAGGACCAAAGTCTACACGGAGCTCAATAGGGGAACTACTCCACGCCTCAGGTATACTCACTTGCTTCATAAAGTCGTAGACAAGCTTCCCGTCCCCGAAAATCCTGACTCTAATGATGTTCCATGACTCAGGATCACTCAGGAACGTGTGGATTATTATACCCCCTAGATCTTTGTGCTCCTCAAAGGTTACGTCTTTTATTGTAGGTAAGCATAGGCACTTAACGTTAGCCTTGTCTAGACCAAGGATATCGATGCTCTGGATCCATATAGTTTTTCCGCTCTTTAACACATACAGTGGGAAGCCAAAGCTCTGGTAGCCCTCCCTTACCTGCACACTGCTCACGTTAAAAGGAATCAAGCCGGGGCCATTAAACTGTGGGCTGATCCACACCCACTCCGGTGTCCCCGCATAGTAGGCTAGCCAGCCCGCCGTGAAGGGACCATACTCGAAAGCACTAACACTCATTCTCCCACTAGAAACATCGATACAACCAGACGCATTAGAAAGAGGACATATACGCGTCCCAATACTTATAGAGAGACTCGCAAACTCAGCCGGCCCAGGAGAAACATAATCTGGGTCATAGTAAGGCTGAGCAGGCTGGATAAGCTGCGGTGACCCGCTCCCACCTGGACTGGCTAAAGTTAAAAAGCTAAAGGCCAGGTAGCAAAATAAAATAACAAAAAAGAGCCACGCACAAAACGCCCTCTCCACAAGATTTATACTTCTAACAAAATATTTAAGCCTTCCTTCAAAGAACCCCCAGCCTTGGCAACCAGATTAACTTACACATACCATTCTGTGACCAAGCATCCTCATACACAAAGCCTATCCCACTGAGAAATATCCGGGCAAATCAATATTTGCACAATCACTCCCCACTGTTTTGAGAAAACCTTTCAAAAAGCCTAAGCATGAGTCCAGGCTCCTCTGTGTGGATCGGCACTATCTCCCTCGGCTTGACGGGCACATGCTTTTCAGATAACATTTTTCCTTCCTCCGCGAGCCTCAGAGCCTTATCAAAAACCCTTAAAAAGAAATACTTAAAAGTATGCTCTCAGTAGTATATAACCAAACCAGCTTCGGTGTTCTCTCAAAATTCGATTTATATACCTTAACGAATTTTAGAACGGTAGAAGGAAAAATGTCATGCAAATTAAAAAGTAAATTGCGCAAATGGCGAAGAGAGGATGACCTTTCAGTACAAACAAGGCTTAATGGTGTTGCAAGAAGAATGCTCGACAAATCAGAAAATTTTTCTCAGTGTTCCTCAATCTCCTTATTATGTTCGATTCCTCGAACTAAAACCAAGAAAAGTTTCCATATTGTTAAACGACTAAGTATACAAGGTGAAACTCAACAATATGCAAGATAAAATACTAGAAAAAATGGGCATTGAACCGCGTACACCTGAAAGTTTTCGTATCTTCATTGCTAGTTTAAAAACTATACTTCGATACTCTGAAGAAAACAGCATCGAATCGCTGAAGACTTGGAATGCTCCCGTGCTTGTTAATTTAGGCAAGTTAAGTTCCGAAGAAATTAAATATATTGAGTCAATGCTTCCCAAGGTGGATATTAGCATCAGCAAATGTCAAGTTGAAGTACAGAAGCTGTTTCCTCAAGACATGCGAAAACGGTTCGCCGCCTATTATACCATAGATCAAGCGATGAAACTAATGGTGCATATAGCACAGGAATACATAGGGAAAGTAAGAAAAGAAAAGGTAATTCTTGCCGATCCGTTTCTTGGGTCGGCTCGAACGCTAACAGCGGCGATCAAGGAAATAGGAATTGAGAAATTTGAAAGGATATGGGGGATTGAGCCCTTGTCTCTAGCCGCACTCGTTGCCTATGCTTCATTGCTCGATGCAACAGGGGGCAGGAAAGATATCATTACTGTCAAAGTAGGAGATGCATTCGAAGAAATACCTCAAGGTATTTTCTTTTTTACTGCCCATACTACCTATAAGGCAGACATTATTCTGACAAATCCTCCATTCACAAGATGGAAATATCTTCAAAAGAAATACAGAGATCGTTTACTCGAATTAATGGGTCGACTAGGTTATAAGAGCTACCTTGAGAGAAAGGAAGTAAGTCTCCAAACATTATCCATGTTCCTATCAGACTTTGTTCTAAATGATGGTGGTTTGATAGTTTCTGTTTTGCCTGCATCTACTTTCTATACAATTTATGGAAGGGGTTACAAGTTGCTATTAAGGAGGAAATATGAGGTTCTGGGACTCGTGGAATCCATATCTAGGGCATCTTTCTCAGAAGACAGCGGGTTCAAAGAGGTCATAATAGCAGCCGTTAAAAGTACTAACATTATAAAGAAGCCCACTGTATTTGCTCAATTAAACAATAATGCAGAAGAAATTGCTGAGGTCATTTTTGGAATGCGTGAACCAACTTCCAAAATAAATTCCTTCAACATTTATGATTTGCCTCGCTTTCTTGACAACAATTGGTTAGCCCTGTTTGGCGAGAACAAGCTCAGAGATTTAGTTGTTGACATATTTGAGGAAGGCTTAAGGAAAAAAACATTAGGATACTGGAAAGATATTATGGGCAAGAAAAGCATAATAAGGGGGGTCGAAATGTATGGTCCTGAGTTTTTCTTCATTCCCAATAAGTATTGGCTATTAATAAAAGAAGATAAAAATTCTATTGAAATCGAAAATATTAAAGACAGAACCCGGCTGCTGCTTCCGAAAGAATTCCTCGTAAAAACCTTACGAAAACCAAGTCTCTACTCTAATATGATTGAAGCAACTGTAAACACCTATATGTTGTCGCTTCCCCCATTAGAAATGCATGAATTTCCCCGTGACATACAGGAGTATATCAACTGGGGAATTAAATCTAACACAGCAAAGCCAGCAATACAGGCTTACGGGAGATACTGGTATAGTCATGTTTACGAACAGATGAAGACAAAGCAACCGTTCGGGCAAGTTTTCCTCCCAGACAAAGTTGACTTGTCGTTTAAGAATAGGGGTGTCTTTGCGAATTATACTAGGGATAAGGTAGCTGCCTCTAAGAATTTCTACATAATTAAGTGCAATAATGAAAAAACCTGCATGTTCTTAGTCGGATGGTTTAACAGTACGATCTTCTTATCAACGCTCGTGCTGTTGAGCAGGAAAATCTCGGAAACTTGGACTAGGTTTCTGGAAAATGACTATCTCGAGTTGCCTGTCATAAACATAACAAACATTACTGAGGAAAAGCTTTCAAGCGTATTTGAAAAAGTTACTGCCATTCTAGATAAAAAACTTCCGCCTCTATGGGATCAATTTAAAGAGGATTACAGAAGAGAACTAGATATAGCAATGGCAGAGATTGTCGGATTAAACAATCCTTTAGAAACCTTGGAAAAATTATATGGTTCGTTGTTAGACATCCATTTTAATAAGTGAGCTCACAAAATCTAATGTAACCTTTTTCTTTCTCTTTGAGCTCTCTACAACCTTTTACAAACTCTAAGGGATGGAATTTAAACTGCAGCTGGTTACCTGGATGTTTCCAATCCGTTTTAGGGATATTTACCCTTTTACCGTCACCACCTTTTCTCTGAACTGTGATATAATCCCCAAGTTTTATGATTCCTTTTTTTGTAAAGCTTACATTATTATGGGCATTGTTATATAAGAACTCAAGAGCTTCGTCCATGCGAAAAATGTAAATCTTCCTAGCTGTCTTATCATTTATTAGTAACAATTTAAGTTTTTCATCCCCCTTCGTAAAGATTTCATTCAAAACAGTTTTTAAGTTGTCATTGAAAAATTTCCTTATATTTTCCCTATCATTTTCCAATATGAAAGTATTGTTAGGATTCCTAGAGACCCTCAATATTGCTTCCTTCAAAACCTCATAAATTTCGTTTGGCATACTTAACTTACTCTGCCAGTCTTCGAGACGTCTTCGGTCAAGCTGATGAAAGCTTGTCTCTGTACATGTCTTTACACTTATACCGAGCTCATCATCAATTTTAATAACAATATCTGTTTTCTTTTTGTCTTTTTTACTGTACTCTTTAGAAGCATGAATTTCGCCCTTAACATCAAAGTCAAGCCTAATGAGGCATTCTCGTAGTTCCTTACGGAATTTATCATCCTTGTTTATCAGATCAATTATTTCTTCCTCACTACGAAGGCCAATTCTAGCTTCTTTTTCTCCCTTTTTCATATACTTAAATTCGTCTTCAAACATTGCGTTCACAAATCAACTTATAAAATTTATAATTAGAAGTAACATTGAAAATATAGAGAAATAATAAGGGATATTTATATATATCGCAGCTAGTAAATCGTTATCAAAAATTGGTAATTTCTCTAGTATCGCAGCTGCAAAAAGTAAATGTGTAGTTATTATTGAAAATCCATGAAACAAATAACCATTCTCATCAATTGAGAAAAAAGCAGTAGCAAAATTCATAAATTTCTTCTCATGGAGTTCTTAAGTAAAAAATGAAGAGGAATTTTTCGTTTAAAAAGATTTTTGAGACAAAATATCTGTGAGTATTCTTGCTTTTTCTTGTTTTAGTTTTTGGGGTCCTGGCAATATTTTGATGCTTTTTTCTTCTAACTTTGTCTTTGGGATAAGTTTCCACTGTTTTGGGTCTTCTGGGTGTTCGAGGACTCCGGGAGCGGCTGCTTTTATTTCGAGGAGGAATGGAGTCCATTTCTCGCCTTGCGGCCAGTATTTTTCTGTTAGTTGGAGTATTTCTCTGGCTATTCCGTAGATTGCTAGCCCGCCCTGTATTGCCTCGGACTTGGTGACGTAGATGAATATCTCGCCGTTTTCGAGCTGGTTGGTGATCCATGTGAACCTCTGGTTTACTCCCCAGATCATCCAGTTGTCTGGTTTATCTCTGAGGAGCGGGGTCTTCTTGTTCTTCATATCGATGAGGCTCCAGGAGAGGTTTGTTGGTGTACCTTTTAGGAGAAATGCTTCAGCCATATGGTTTTTACTGCTATCCTGGCTTAATAACTTTATGCTTTATGATAAACTACACGTTAAAAATTTAATGAATTGCTGCGTGAATTTCCGAGCCGATATTCATCTAATTTCATTGTGGGCTTGTTTGTAAAAAATATAATTTAAATTTAGTTATTCTCTTTTTTATAGCGAGATGAATTTCGATTATGATCTTTTCCTCTTTATTATTCGAAGCATCTTATTGAGCTACAGGTGCAACGAAAGATGAACGGGCAGTGTTCGTCTCGGACTGAAGGTCTTAATCCCTCGGACGGGACTTTAAGAGAATGTGTTTATCCTTTTGGATGGGTTGAGGTGGGAGGGTGAGCTTGATGGAGATGTTGTGGGTGATGTTCTATGCTTTTCTAGGTTTGCTGGCATTCTTTTATCCCACAGATGTCCATGAGGCTAAATCGTGGCTTGATAATTTTGACAACCTTGCCTTTGTTATTGTTGTTATACAAGTTATTATCTATCTTTGGAGCTCCAATGTTACTGGTATTACTGACCTTATTGTTGGCCTTGTACGCGATTCTATTGAAGGGTTAGCTTACTATCTCGTATACCTGTTTTTTGTGAATATAAGCAGGGGCTTGTGGTTTGGGAGATTCAGCTTTCAAAGAATTATTTACTATTTCATAACGTTACTGATCATATTATCAATACTACCCTTGCTTCCATGAGGCATACCCAGTGGGTTGCAGTAGAGATTTTAGTGGGCGTGCTTGAAGCCAAAAGACCTAGCTAGTTAAAAGATCTAGGATCTTCTTCGGAATTATGTAGGTTTTTCCACAGTATTTGCAGACTATCTTGGTGTCTTTAGAGTTTAATGGGGCAGGCGCGCCGCAGTATGGACATTTTACTAGAATCGTGCCGTCCTCTGCTAGGCTGAATTCTGCAACAATGTTGTAGCTTATTGTTTCCTTTGGTTTATGCTTTATCTCGTAGATTAGAGCTGAAATGTTCTTTCTGAACTCCTTCATTTTCTCCGCTTCTTTAAACTTTAGTGATACAGCCTTGCTATGTTTTAGTTCTAGAAGAACTGCTGAATATGAATAAACATCTACGTCATTTATATCGTTCAAGAATACTTCAAGGAAGACTTTCTCGTAACTGCTAGGCTCTGTTTGGCGCGCTCCTAAAACCAAAGCTAAGGAAAGCACGGACATCAAGAATAATAGGGCTCCTATATGTCCATATATTGGAGAAAATATCAGAAAAAAGCTAACAGGGATAAGAAATATAGATAGAGCTGCAAATAGCATAATTATAACATATAGAGCTTTAAATAAAATAGGCATCTGATTTAAATTGAAACTCTCATCAACTTTGTATTCATACTCTAGGTGAATTAGCCTTTTGTCTGTTAACAATAAGTCTCCTTCTGCAGTGTTTTGAAGCTCGAAGTCGATGCTATCATAGAATTCAGGAACTTTCCTAAGCTTACCAGCCTTAACCTTCTTATACACTTGGACAATTTTTTCGTCAGGGCCCAAAGCTACGAACTTGTCCCAGTTCTCAAAAAGCATGTTTACTGCTGTTGTGCTCGCATTCCATCCCCCTTAAGCGCAAGTCATAGTAGACCATGTCCAGAAAATAAATCTTATCTTCTAGTCTTTTAGCGCACGGCTACCATTTCTTCATTAGCTAAACTAATTCAAGCCTCAAACTGGTTAAAGCCTACATATATCTTCACACAATTTTTTAGATAGTTTTCGCGGAGCATATAAGAAATAAAAATAAATAGATCCTTGTTGAGAAATTTGTTGAAGTTTTATGAATTACTGGGCTCTTGTCGGCACGCTTGACAACTGGATGATAGGCATCGAGAAGGGCGTCTGGGGCGTCAGGGAGAGGGCTAGGCCGCTGTGGGGCAGGGTCCAGCCGGGCGACAAGGTCGTCTTCTATGCCGTCAAGACAGGCGTCCTTGGCTACGGAACCGTGGAGGGCAAGTTCGAGAGCAGGGAGCCTCTCTGGCCCGAGGAAAAGGAGAGGGGCGAGCCCATCTGGCCCCTAAGGCTCAAAATAAGGGTCGAAAAGGTCTTTAAGGAGCCGAAAAAGAAGCCAGCCAAGATGCTCGTAGCCTTCCCAATAAACAAGCTAGACCCACAAACATTTAGAGAAGTCACAGGTGAATCCATCAAATAGTTTGCTTGTTCGCCTTCCGCAATTTCACAAGGCTTATTTTTGCGTGCTTTAGCCTTATCCCTTGTTTATGAAGCCGTGTTCCATCCTTAAGTCTTCGTTTGTATCGTAATCTGTTATGTTCCGTATTTCTTGATAAACATCTCGTCTGTTTTCGAAAAGGTATGTTGCATAGTCGCTTGCCTTTACCGGGAAATTTGGTGTAGTGAAGGTTATGTCAAGGATATACCATGTGTCATTGATTTTGACCTCTGGTAAGGCGTGGTTAACTTGCCCTCCGTAGACTTCGACGATCCTGGTTTGGCAGTGTAGGCTGTCTCTGAGGAGGCGTGTTAATCCTAGTGCAAAATCTTCACATGCACCTGTTCGGGATGTTGCTGCCAGTTTTTCGGCGAAGTCTCTAGTAAAGTTTGCGACAGTACTTTTTCTAAAGAAGAAATTTAAGGAATTTGGGATTATCAAACTATAAATGTAAAAAAGTCTAGGCTTAGGTAATAGCTTCCCATATGTATTGAAGAAGGAATAATTATACCTATACGTAATATTCCATGCATTAGATAATGTACATGTGCTGGCCTTTTGCTGGAATACTAGACTAGTTTTATATGTTAACTCAACTAAGAATATTAGTGTCATAAATAGAACTAAATTACAGAAAAGCAAGATCTTGATGGGCTTTTTGGTGGAAACTCTTTTTGTCTTAAAAATTGTAGCAGTCACTAAGAAGATGAAAATTAAAAATAGGAAGATAGTGTACCGTAGTATAAAAAACAAAAAGTCAAAAAATATACCCGCCATAATTGCGAGGAGTATTTCGAAAACGACTTTAATGGATTTTTTCCTTATAGGTTCGATGAGAGGTTTATACACGGGAATAAGGGACAAAAAATAAATTCCTGCTAAAAAATAGATACTAATCAAAGTATAATGAGTCATAAATTCAAGTATGTTATAAAGGTCGATTCGAAGCCAAACACGTATTATTATAGCAATGACGAAAATTGTATAAAGTAGGAGTTCTAGGTTTGCTGTTTTATCTTTGCTTATTGCAGTTCGTTTTTTGGAAAAGTTTAGCACATTTTCTCTGTGTCTTGTTAGTATTTAGCTCTAACGCTCAGTTTCTTGGAAGGTGAACTGAGGAAAGTAGATAAATGTCCTTCATAAATAATAAAGTATACATATTTGAGAAGACAATACTTAGAAAAGAAATTTCTAGCTGGCTTTATGATAAGGCTTGGAGAAAATGCCTTCCCATAGGGTTCATCAGAAATGCCGGAACCTAGTTGGTCTGCCCAAACATATTGTGAGATCCGTTGATGTTTTGATTGATAATGGCAAGTGCGGCAATCTCGTAGAATTCTAAGCCCACTAGTGACGCGTGCTGATTGTTATGCTAAGGGGGTGGTACATTCATAATGAATCCAGTGACTTTTTAGTATCGGGGTATGTCTTCCAATTTTGTTATGGGTTTTGAGGAGTTCCATAATTGTTGGAATTCTTCTAATTCTTTTGTTATTTCCTGTGGAGATACCGTGAGCCATGCGTTTTCAATGTTTTTTGTAAGTGCGGCTTTGGTGAAGTTGAAGCTGCCGTGGAGTAGGGCTGTGTTGTCTATTATTATTGTTTTCTTGTGTAGGGTTCCATCTGTGTAAAGTCTTAGTTCGGCGTGATGGGAGAATTTCTGCAAAATTGTCTGGATGCTTCTTACTGTGGCTTCGTCTTTTGCTTCTCCTATGAGTATTCTTATTTTTGCTCCTCCTTTGGATGCTTTTTCCAGTGCATTTAGGGCTTTTTGATAATCGTAGATAGCAAGGTTCCATGTTGCTATGTCAACGCTTTTTGTGGCGTGAGAAATCCATTGAAGAACTACATCTTCAAGTCTATTTTTGATTTTCCTGTTTAGTGAAAAGTTTTTCGATATGTTCTCTGCGGTTCGATAGCTTAGAGCAAATGGTTGGACAAATGGGCCTGTAGTGCATCCGCTTTCGAAATAGTAGCAGCCAGTATTACCGTCGAAAGGTGTAAAGAATGAGTCTAGTTTGTTTATGAGTTTGCTGAATTGTTCTCTGTATTCTCCGGGGATGATTTGGTGTAGGCAATATCTTATTGTATAAAGGTGTGGAGTGATGCGATACTGTTTATAAATCTCATTGAGAGCAAGGAGGAATTGTTCCAAATTACCACAGGTGTTTAAGAGTTCTTTTTTCTGTGTTCTCGACTTGATGTCGTGGATGATATTCAAGGCGTCGTTTATCCAGGTATCTTTAAGGTTTCCCTTGCAAAACTCAAAGTTTGAAGTGATCGTGAGTGCTTCGTTAACTATTTGGATAAAGAGGTCTTGTTTTTCGGCAAGTTCTCGAAGGTAACCGTAACCTCCTGATCTTGCCTCGAAGATCCACGAAGTTATGTTTCCGCTATGTTCATCAGTTGTTAGTACATATCCTAGTTCTTCTTCGGAGAGTCCTAATTTGGCCCAGAGATTGCTCAGGATCATGTGGGTAAAAGTGTGAGTAACTATGAATTTCTTTGCCTCATCCAGCTCTTGAGAGCTAATTGTTGTCCCAAGCTTGAGCAAGCTCTGGAAATCTTTCCTTTTTTTCTCCGGCGTAGCTAATATCTCCTCGCAGTAGAATTTTTCCAGGTATTTCCAAGGATTCAGTGGTTTAGAGTATCTCTTACCTAGACCATTGAATCCAGCTAGTAATAGCATATTAGCTTTAAACTCTAACCATTTTTTAGCATCATCGCCAAATTCTTCAAGAATTTTTCTGAGTGTCTTTTCATTGAAACTTATTTCTAGCGCAGACGTGAGGTTGATTGCTACTCCCAATGTATGCTTGAATTTTACTCTTGTAAAACTTGCCCAAACCTTTGGAAGAAAAGATACTCCGGCATGGTATGCTACAATGTTTACTGGCTCTACAAATCTTACAGAGGCGAAAGGCAGATCTTTGTAAGGGATTTGTGCAACATGTTTTTCGACGGCATCTTCATTCTTCCATAATTTTATTTCGTGTTCTGGTACGACTTTATATAACCCTGCATAGTTTTGATGGCTTCTTTCCCAAGGAACAAAGAAACGGCACCTTTCTGTGCCTGACTTGTTAAATGGACAAAAACTTGCTAGCGGACATGTTTTCCTGTGCGTAATTAAAACAAGACCTAATTCGCAGTAGCTTGGCTGAATTATGCTATTGAAACTGTATTCGGCCAGTATTGGCTTGAAGAATTTTTTCATGTTCTTTATATGTTCTTTAATTTCTTCCTGTGTTATCTTCCCAATTAGATAATCGTGGAGCTTGTTGCTTAAGATGAGAACGTAGTTTTTGTTCCTAGGGTTGAACCTGATGATAGGGATTTCAGCATAGATAGTGATCTTTTTATCCTCTATGGTCAAGGAACTTATCTTCGGCCTACTCCACAGAAAGTCTAGGGGTTGAAGCCCGTCTTCTTTTAATTGTCCTTTTTGATATCGAACCGTGTGTAATAAGTCAACTATATCCTTGTTGAGAGCTTCTGCACTTAGTTTTCCATAAAAACCTTTAAATCCAGAGGGATATCTGAACACGATTTCAATGCCTTTTTCTTTAGATGAGAACGCAATCTTAAACGGGGTAGTTATGAAGAGTGCACTAAGCCCCGTTCTTTCATATGTTCCTTCTTTTCCTGTAAAAGCTGTATGCGTCATCTCGTGGCACCTCATATTGATTTGAGAGATATTTTACTTTGTCTGGAATCCGAGGTCGCAAATCCAATTAAAAATTGTAGTTTTTCTATTAAATCGTCGCGAAGATGATCGAACCATATCCGCTCGAAGCTGTCTGGAAATATGTATTCGCTTTTATAGCTTTTCTTAATAAATTTAGCTTTGGATAAAGCATAAAAAAGTTGGATCATCTTGTCTTCATTAAGGCTATTAGCAAAATTTTCGATTTTATCTGCAAATTTTTTACATTCATTAACAAAATTAGTGATGTTGTTTATGCTTGTTGGGGGAATGAGAATTTTTGAGTCACTTTCTTTTAATTTTAAATAGGCGTGATTTCCCAGAAATAAGAGCACTGGTTCGTCATTCTTCCATTGATTGATTGAAGTAATGATATCTTGTATTTTTTCCTTAATTACAGCTGGATCTAATGTCACATAGTTACCCTTGAATTTCTCATTGAGGTCAAGGAGTTGATCAATAGGGGCGTTTATCCAATCTTTAAAGTCATTTTTTACTCTCTCTAGCTGTTTTCGTGCCTTTTTTTGTTGGTAGTAAGTTTTTCCAATCTGTTGTGCCTTTGCAATGCCGTCAAATAACGTTGAAAATTGTTTTTGCAGTTCTTTTGTTTCCTTTTCGATCTCTTTGAACTCTCTATAAATTTCATGTGATTTCTTTAAATGATTTATATTAACAGATAATTTTTTATAAGATGATGCGAACGAGTTTGAAAGATAATTTTTAATCATGTTATCCATGTATTTTTCTAAAGATTTAAGAGGTAGCCTTTTCTTTTCCTGCAGAATCTGATAAAGATTGTTTTTGATTTTCCATTCTATTTCTTCGAGTTTAAAAGCTTTATCTATAACGGATCTATGCGGTAAAAGGATGACTTCTGGTGTGAGTATGGATTCTTTCGACTGAAGCTTTTGAAGATGAATAGGCGTGTAGAGAGGTAGATAAAAGGCCAGTGCAACTTTATATGCAGCTGGTTTTCTACCTGCTCGACCAATCCTTTGTATAATGGCTTCATCTGTGCGTGGTTCTTTGTATTGAACAATGAATGTAACATTGTCGTAGTTCATGCCTAGTTCGAGAGTCGATGTTGCTATTAGAATTTTGATATCTCCACGAGTAAATTTGTGTTCTATTTGTCTACGTTCTTCGCCTGAGAGCGCTCCGTGGTGTAGGGCTATTTTGTCGTAGAGTTCAGTTGAAATTTGAGTTAGGAAATTTCTAACCTTTTGGTTTATGAAGGAATGTGAAAGTGATTCAAGCAAGTGAGCCCAGCTGTAATCGTCAAGAGTTTCATCGGGGTCTAATGATCTTCTTATATCTGCGGGCTGAAGAGCTTTTTCCTCGTTTTCTCTACAAGAGAATTTAAGAATATGATCACAGATTTCCGCTCCTTTTCTATTTTTGAAGATAGTCTCTATGTATCCTGCTATTGTTGCTGTCTCCGAGATACTGTCCACAAATATTATGGCTTGGGACTTGTTTTTCCATGTAGATGTTGCGAGAACTTGGATAATTCCTTGGAGAGTGGTCTCCAATGAAAGTCTGTAAGGTAGTAGTGTTACCACAACTTGGAGGCCTTTGTCTTCATGTTGGGGTTCGAGCTGGTTGTAGTCAAGCAACTTTATGTCGTCTCGCTTAATGTCTTGAGAGCCGTCGTTAGACGGGATGCCGAGCAACCATGTTCCTAGATCTTCTTTGTGTTTGAGCGAAATAGTGGCTGATGAGAGTATGAATGTAGGAGTTTTTCCTTTTTCATTTTCGAGGATATTGCGGTATAGGATAAGAGCCCCAACCAAGTTGATGTAATCTACATTGAGGTAGACATGGGATTCATCAAGAATTATAAATGTTCTTGATAAGTAAGGAAGGGACAACCTTTGATCTTTGATTCTATATCTAAGGGTCCAGGGGTTTGTAATTATAATATCAGGGTCATGAGTTAAGATGTATTCGCGGTCATCCCTTGTCATAGTCATTCCGAGAAAGAATTGTAATTGATGCTCTCTTCCTTGAGAATCTATACAAAAAGTCTTGAGGTTTGGAAACTCGTCGCTTCTCTCGCGGCGTTGGACTATTTTCCAATCTTTGTTAAGAGGGCAGGGGATGGCAAGTTCTATTTGAGTTTCGATAGGCGATTCATCTTCTAAGCCCTTATCTATGGCAATTGTTAGTCCTTCCTTTCCAAAAAGGTTCTTAAAAGTTTCTTCACCTAGAGTTTCTTTTAGCGATTCGTTTACATTATAAAGTATTTCTAGAAAGGTTCCTACTTGTTGAATCTGAAGGGATTTTCTTGGATAAACTAAGAGAACTTTATTTTCGTTATTATTAGATAATTTAGATGCTATGAGAGAAATCAAGCTAGGTATAAAAAATACAATTGTTTTTCCTGTAGCTGTAGGTGCATCCAAAATAATGAATCTTTTATCTCCTTCTAGAATTTCCTTAATAGCCTTTATCTGCCACTCAGCAAATGAGTCATAATCACTCTTTTTTAGACCTGATATTACTCCTTTAATAATTTTTTCTCGCAGTGTTTTGTCAATGTTCATCTTTTTGAGGTAGTCCTCCAGGATTGCTTCAAGGTCTTCTGCTTTATGACGTTTAAAGTTTGGTAGATTGACTTCTTTTAATTCTACTATGTAGTGTCCTACCCATCTCTGATCTAGCCCGTCCTCTAGTGCGCGACCTCGAATGACTCTGAAAACGACATCAGCATGTAGGGTTGTGTATACGTCTTTGCCATCTAGGGAACCAATTTTAATAAGAACTTTATCTTTAATTAATTTTTCTAAGACATCTTTTGCCTCCTCATCCCCTATTAGATCATATAAGTTATGGAATGTGTAACAGTATCCCTCCTTGCATATTTGCCTTTTATCCGGTTTTCCCAACGTGAACAAGGGATAGATTATATTGTCTTTCCCAGCGGACTCTTTGATCTCCTCTAACTGCATTTTTAGAATGTTGTGGTAGGTAGAGAGCGCGCGCATAGAGACGGGATCCACTTTCTCACCTAAAAAGACTAATGTATAAAATTGGTAGGACGAATATATATAAGTATTTGTTGTCCTATTGATAGTTAAGTTTGAAGTAGAGTTATATATTCCGTGGGTGTATACTTTGGATGGGAAGCAGACTTATAATAAGATATTGGGGTAGAAAGCCTGGTGATATTATTAACAATTATATTACGTCAGAGGATTCAGTTATTGTTGACCCATTTGGGGGTTCGGGATCTATAGCTCTTACTGCATTAGAGAAAGGAAAAAGTGTGATATATGCCGATTTTAATCCTTATGCATGGCTTGTTGCCTCGGTGAGTATTGGCGGTGCCAACTATGAAGAATTTATGTCGGCGGCATATGACATCGTGGATAAAGCATCAGTTTCATGGATCTCTATGCCTGGTAAGCTTTCGGGAGATTATTTGTTTTATAAGGGAGAGCCTTTTCTGAAACGGAGGAATTTTGACAGGGTTTATTTGTTCTTTCCTCTGGAGAATCGTAAAAAGCTATGGGCTTTGTTAAGTTTCATAGATCAAGCTGAGGTTTCCGAGAAAACTAAGCTTGCTCTTTACTTGGCCTTCTGCAGCTCTCTTTTTTCCGCCTCTTATATGAAAAGGTGTAATTCTGGGAGCTGGGGTGTTCCTAGTTATTGGGTTCCCAGGAACAATTGTCCTGAGGACGCTTTAAAGGTTTTTGAGAGAACCATCCAAAGAATTGGTAGATTTCTCAAGAATGGTCAATTTTATTCGATATGTTTTAGAACAAATTGCAATGCGCAGGCCAAGGTGTTACTACATGATGCTTTGTCGCTTAAATATAAGAGAAATTGGACGCTTATAACGGATCCTCCTCATGCAGATGAGATACAATATGGAGAACTTTCTTTTTTCTATTGGGCTTGGCTGAAACAATCAAGGTTTTCTGAACATGTCCAAAAGCTTACAGGAAGGAAACCTTCGCTGCAACTGGCTAGAGAAATTGTTGTGAATGAGAAAAGGGGTAAGACGACGAGAGCATATCTTGATGATATGGCGAGATTTATTGAGAAAACAAAAGTTATGAAAAAGAAAATCTTGATTTTACACGAAGAAAGAAGAGAGATTCTAGAAGAGTTGATCAAGCTTTCTCAAAGCATTTGGGGAAAGATAGATGTTGAAAAAGTAGAGATACCGATTCAGAGAAAAGTTGGACCGAAGGGAAGTACTGAATATATTCTAGTGAAAAGCACTATAACATAAAGTAATCGGCTCATCCTTAGTATTTACCATCTGAAAAATCTTTGTTCAAACGTTCGCCTTTTACATTACGCTAAAATGTTTTTTATTTCCTCCACTCCGCAAAACAAACCTATTAGTATCCCTAGTAAGAAGACACAAGAAAGGACAAAAGCCTATGCTTAGTTTTTGCCACAGTTGACTGGTAAACATGCTAGCGCGCGGAGAGGGTTTCATCAATTAAGCTCATCATCCCGTTGTAGTTTTTAACCTTAGGCTCGATTACAATGTAGATGGGCTCTTTTTTTAGCACCACCTTGGGGAGAGTATACGAAAACCTTACTCCAGAAACCCGAGTACAGCTTTCTTCTGCGCGCGCTGGTATCGATGGGTGGTCCCTCCCTGACGAGTTTTATGGCTTTTTTGTCTTGTGATATAGGTTGGCGTGGTCTACGTGTGGTGGACTGGAAAGGGGTATTGGGTTCTGGGATGCTGTTTGATGTTTTAGTCTTTTAGGTCTTCGCATTGGTCTTTGCATGGGGCGATGA
>WYEB01000292.1_pt1 | contig 18666 bp, 18 predicted proteins | sample 6343061 | NCBI WGS metagenome assembly WYEB01 (sample SAMN13812332, study PRJNA600296) | hot springs metagenome | biome: ENVO:00000051; feature: ENVO:00002007; isolation source: sediment sample from Evening Primrose shelf | place: USA: Yellowstone National Park, Evening Primrose Hot Spring ... | reverse complement strand
AAAGGGCAAGGGATGAAGGTTTCATAGCTGTAGCTCATGCAGGTGAAGAAGCTCCAGCAGAATACGTATGGGAAGCTATAAAGCTTTTAAAAGTATCTAGGATAGACCATGGATACCACATCTTGGACGATCCAATTCTTACAGAAAAAGTTGCTCAAGAAAAAATACCTCTTACCACGTGCCCACTTTCAGCACTTAAGCTCAATCATATAGTACCGCTTGAAAAATTTCCGGTAAAAACAATGATGAAATTAGGCATGATACCTACGATAAATTCTGACGATCCAGCTTACTTTGGGGGTTACATTAACGAAAATTATTATGAAACGGCAAAGGCTTTAAAGCTGAGCGCTGAAGATCTTGTAATACTTGCCAAACATTCGATAATGGCGTCTTATATTTCTAATGAAAAAAAGGTTGACCTATATAACAACATTGACAGAATTTATTATGAAATTTTCTAAATAATCTGCATTTTTTAAGCCAAGTTTTAAAAAAGAAGAACGTAGAGGAACGGTTAAAAATCAAAGGATACTTGCTAAGCTTTAGAACAGGAGGAACATTACTAGAAAACACCAGCCGTAAAGGTGGCATAGTTCACGGATAAGATTCTATAAGCATCCCAGAAATCTCATACGGCTTTTTTTGAGATATATATTGGAGGGACTGATCTATTTTTGATTCGCTGTTCGAATAAAGCCTTATGATGGGCTCGCCTTTAGCCACTTTATAGTTTTCTTTTTTATAAAGATATATCCCGGCACCTTTATCATATGGAGCACCAAGCAACCTTGTTAATGTGTTTATCTCGTTGTTGTCTATAAAAGTTATGTAACCATCTTTTTCGGCAGTAACATCATAAGTGTAACTACCAACAGGTAAATCATCTGGTTTAACGTCAGGGTTTCCGCCCTGGGCTGCTATTATCTCCTTTAACTTTTGGTAAGATTTGCCTTTAAATATTAGTGAAAGAGCAGCGTTATACCCTAAACCCTTTTCAACCAAACCAACGTTCTCAAACAGGAGTCCGGTCAACGAAGCTGATTTCATCAGAAGGCTGTTTGGTGCTCTGTAGGGGTTAATCAAGCTTTCTAGAGCCTCTTTAGCTTCTAGAGCAGGCCCTACAGCATGACCAACAGGCTGACTGCCATAAGTTAACGCAGAAGTAATTTTAATACCTACTGCTTCTCCAACGTCTTTAAATTTTTGTGCAAGCTGCATGCCGTCTTTTTCATCTTTAATCTTTGTGCCATTTCCATAAGGTAGGTCAAGAACCATATACTTAACCCCCATAGCAATCTTTTTTGATAAAACGCTAGCTATCATTAGTCCTTCGGGATCTATTCTTAAGGGTCTTTCAACCTGAATAATTTTATCGTCAGCTGGCGATATCCCTAGCTTCCCCGTCCAGGCAATGCAGCCATGAGTTTTCTTCACCACAGACATAAGCTCTGAAGGCTCTAGATCTACGTTGGCAAGAACCGACATCGTGTCAGCTGTACCTGAAGGGCTTGTTATGGCTTTGCTACTCGTCTTAGGTATATAAAAATCGCTGTTTGCAAACGTAGGCACTATTAAGAGTGATACTTTGTTGCCTGGAATCCCACCTATAGAATGTTTATCAACTACCTTTTCCCCCAAGTTTATTCTGTTCCCAGTTTCAGCCATAGCTTTAGACGCGCTGATTATTTCATTTATATCCATACCGTTATAATACGTTGAAAAAACAAACATCAAAACCTCCAGATCACTGGTTTTACCTTCTGAGATGTCCTTAATTATTTGGTATAGTTCCTTATCACTCAGTTTATAGCCTTTAAACTTTTTTCTTATGTATTCAAATGATAAACTATACTCTATTCTTTTGATTTCTACGGTTTTTCCTTCACCATCGATGATTCCAAGTTCAGTTGCTAGATCTGAGCTTAACGCTGCATAACCTTCCTTTACCATGCTGCGTGACGGACGAGCTACGCCTATAGCGTACTTCTTATCAGCTTTAATCTGTATTTTTTCCCCAACGTTAATACCTAATTTTTCAGCATCAACAGAGTTAAGTATGATAAAACTTTCGTTACCTTTAATATCTATCTTTAAAGCTTTCAGTAACATATAGAAGAAATATTAATAATAGTTTCTTACTTATAAACTTATTTACGTTTGTTCGTTGTAATAGTCAGTAGTTTCAAAATAGATAGGTTTGTATTTCTAGATTTGAGCAATTTGTGTGCATGAGCATTAGGGTATAAGCAAAGACTTCCTATAGAAAGAGACAAGGCGTATGTGCACACACATAGGGGAAGGGGACTGAGTATGGTTGGCGTTCCCCATGAGGCCTTTAGCAAAGTGAAAGGCTATTAGTTGGTACCTCCTCAGGGGGTTGAGCGATAGGGGACAAATGAACTCGTGAAGTCCCTGAGTGATGCGCTTATGCCCAAGCTCATCACGTACGATAGGTATGCTAGTGCGTACCAACGTGTGCCTACGTAGAGTAAAACGAAGCATTGTACCTATTACCTCAATTTGATAAAAAGAAAGGTTTAGAAGCAGATATCCTGGCTTTAAAGGCAGAAAAAGACAAGTTTGGAAATATTTTAGAGCAATAATGTGCATTCTTAACTTTTAACGTATCGGATCTTAAGGGGACAAAAATCCCCTTTTGTGAGCTTTAGATGTTTCTTACTAAAGGTTTTGTAAAGAAATTTTATATTATTAATGCCCAAATGGGCTTCCTTGTAGAACTTAAAGGAGACACAAAGGGATGAAAACGCCTCTTGAATGCGGAATACTTGCTTCTCGATGAACTGAGGAGAATGCCTGCAAGTTCAGGGTTGTTCATAGCACAATAATAAAACATTTATACGTTGTTCAAACCAATCCTTCAAGCGTTAACTTTTGTTCTAATTCTTCTTTTTGTTTTTCTGTCATTTTTTCAGTTGAAAGATATGGATCCCCACAATCTATTCCTCTGAACCTGCAGGCTTCTCTGTATCCTGAACTAAATCCATAAGACTTTAGAATTGACCTTACCCTGTTTATTTTTATCTGCATCAATAAAGCGGATTCATAATTTTTATTTTCAAGTTCATTAACGATTCTTACAACAAGTTCAGGAAATGGGTTTATTACAAGCGATATAATACCGGAACCTCCTAATACATAGGTTTCGTAAATCATTGAATCGCTGCCAGCTATTATATCCTTTTCCTTAGGCATAAGCTCGATAACTTCGAGCAGATGTAAGATGTCCCTAGTGCTGTCCTTGTATCCAACAAAGTTTACTAAAACCAAAACAGAAGAAACTGTAACCAGTGTTAGAACCTGGCCTAAAAGTTTTTCATTATACAATATTATTGCCATATCGGTTTTTTCAGCAACTGCCCTTTAGTATTGTATCAAATTGTTCAAGCTGTAAACATGATGTTGGCTTATTAAAACATGCGTAGCTCCTGAATCACGTGCATGACTTGCTAATAGTAAGGTATTCTCGATCCTGTAATCAGTTATATTTTGAATTATGTACCTTCCTTTTGAAGCTTCCAGCACACTTTCTAACATTTTTTGCGCTCTTCGATAGATAAGGCCAAAGATTCAGCTCCTATACCATTCGCATAAAGTTTGTTAACTCCTTTTGAAATTAAAAAGTCGGTTACCGATTTTACTTTTGAAAAATTGGGTTGCCCATTTTTAAATGGCACATATATTTTTGATAGTACCCCCACCGCATGCAGTATGTTAATAATTCTTAAATATTAAGGTTTTAATAGTTTAAACTTGTGAAAAAACTTTTAATGATCACGGAAGGCGGCATACTGTTTTTAAACGAAAAAGGCGATATAATATCATCGTATAAAATTAAAGATTTTAATGAGTATGAATCAGCTTTAAAAGGAGAATTGTCGAAAGAAATCCTCAACCATCTAATTAACGAAAGCGACGAAATAGTTGTGCAGAATGAAGCGCTAAAAAACAGGCTCATTGAGTTAAACTCCAAGCTGAACGTTATCATAGACCAGAACATGATTGAAAATCTAGGTCTGAACAAAGTAGATTTGATGATTAAAGCAGGCCTAGTAAAGGATCAACAGGAGGCTCTCGAACTCATAAGGAACTATACGATTTATGTTTCTCAACAAAAGCTCAAGGAACATGCAGCAAGGCTAGATCTTCACGCCATACAGCTGGTACAGGCTATTGATGAAATAGATAAAACGATAAACCTGTTTTATATGCGTTTACGAGAATGGTACGGCTTGCATTTTCCGGAGCTTTACAACGTAATTGATGACCCTGAAACTTATTTGAAGATAGTGCATGCCTTTCCAGATCGTAACGAGATAACGACAGAAAAGCTGGAAGAAATTAACATACCAAGAAAAAAGGCCGAAATAATAGAATCCCTTGCAGTAGCTTCGAAAGGGGCTTCTTTTGATGAAGAGACGTCAAAACTCATAGACCAGCTGGCTGAATTAACAATAGGGTTGTTTAAGCTCAGAAAAGAAGCTGCAAGGCAGTTGGAAAAAATAATGGAGCAGGTTGCGCCCAACGTCACATCACTTGTTGGAGCAACGATAGGTGCAAGATTACTCAGCAAAGCAGGTTCACTCGAGAGGCTCGCTAAGCTTCCCGCAAGCACAATACAGGTTCTCGGAGCAGAAAAAGCGCTTTTTAGAGCTCTTAAGAGGCACGCAAAGCCGCCCAAGCACGGAATAATATTTCAACATAAGCTTATACATGATGCTCCAAAGAAGCTCAGAGGAAAACTTGCAAGAGCTCTTGCAGCTAAACTCGCCATAGCAGCAAGGATAGACTATTATGGTGGTAAAAAGAACTATGAGCTGACCAAATCTTTTAATAAAAAAGTTGAAGAGATAAAGAAAAAATTTTTTGAAGAGCAGAAAAAAGGTCGAAAGTGAGTGCCAAAGGTAGAAAACTCTGATTTTGATAACGTTTACTGGGTAGAGATTTCTGATAGAAAGGTTCTCGCAACTAAAAATCTCGCTCCCGGAATTTCAGTCTACGGCGAAAAGCTGATAAAAGAAAAAGGAATAGAGTACAGGCTCTGGGATCCATTCAGAAGTAAGCTAGCCGGCGCTATAATGAAAGGTCTAAAGAATATGCCGATCAAACCCGGATCGACTGTTCTTTACCTTGGAGCCAGCACAGGCACAACGATCAGCCACGTTTCGGATATCATAGATATTAACGGTCTTGTTTTTGGAGTAGAGGTAAGCGCTAGGGTTGCAAGAGAGCTGATGGATAAAGTCGTAAAATATAGAAAAAACGTCATACCGATAGTTGAAGATGCAAGACGTCCTGACAGGTATGCACAATTTATATTTAAAAAAGCAGACGTACTGTATTCAGACATAGCTCAACCTGACGCTACCGAAATAACGCTCAATAACAGTTTAATGTTCCTAAAAAAGGGAGGTTATCTTGTGCTTATCGTAAAAGCAAGGAGCATAGACCCAGTTCTTCCTACAGGCGAAATAATAAAGAGGGAGGCAAAAAAATTGGAAGATGCTGGTTTTAAAGTCATCGAAATACTTAACTTAAATCCTTACGATAAGGAGCACGGTTTTATATTAGCAATTGGGTAAAATTATAATTTTTTGCAGAAGGACAAAGAATATATTTTGAAGTTTTGTTATGCTTAAATATGTTAAAAGATGACGACGCTAAAGATAAGTTAATGGCTGAAATTTTTAAGGCATTGGCTCATGAATACAGAATAAAAATGCTAAGAATTATAATAAGTTCAGAAAAACCGTTACACATAAAGGCACTTGCAGAAATGTTGAATTTAAATTATGAAGTAGTTTACAAGCATATAAAAATTCTAGAAAAAGCTGGAATAATAGGTATATTTATGGTTGGTCGTTCACGAGTGCCGTACGTTAAAAGAAGGGAAGAACTTTTTAAGTTATTGGAAGATTTAGTAAACATAATTAAACAATAAAGTATAATTGTTTATATACAATTAGAAAAAATTTATAAGTAGATATAATGAGAAAACCCTATGCAAAAAAGTCTTTATGTCTCGTTAATAGCTATGTTCGCAGCCACCTCTGGGGCTCTGACGGAAATGCACGTAATGTTTCCTTTCCCGCTTTTACCCTTTTTGGAGTTTGATATGGCTGAAATTCCGGATATGATTGCCTTCTTGATATTGGGACCTGAAGCAGGGATCTTGGTTGCTACGATCCACTGCATTCTGCTTTATACACTGGGCGCTTTTACCATATTTTCTCCGCTTATGAAATTTTTTGCAGAAGGGAGCATGTTTGCAGGCATATTGTTAGCAAAACGGTACACGAAAAGGGCTTCGGTATTAGCTGCTACGTCGATAACAGCCAGGGTTGTCATAATGTTTTTCGTCACGTTGATGCTTTACTATGTAATAATGCCAGACATTTATATGCCAACAGCTAAACTAGCCATGGGAATACTTCATATAAGTTATCTGCCTCCGCTTTACATAGCTTTTCTTTTAGTTGGCTTAACTTCTATGTTTAACGTTATCGCAGGTGCCATAACGTTCTTTGTCTCATATGCTATAGCCATGAGATTGTTAAAATCTTTTAAGATTTTTGATAAAAGCTTACTTTAAAGAAACCATATATTTTCTATAAAGTGTTTTGTCTTTTTTGCTCGTTTCAATCCTAAAACTTTTTCCCTCTCCTGATATCAGAAGCGATATCTTAATGCCAAGGTCTCCATCACAATAAGAAGCAACTATATCTGCTGCTAACGACAAAAACGACTCATCGCCCCTAAAAAGCCCTACAGGCCCATTACAGTTTTCTGGTATTATTTTTGTGTACCCTGTAGCTTTTTCTAATTCTTTATTTTCAAAGTAGTTTCTTCCAACTATAACTTTGGAATTTTTAGAAAGTCTAAAATGCCTTCCAATTTTTAGTAGGTATATATCTTCCATTGTATAATGATCGTCGTTAGAAAATAGATCCTCAAGCTTTCTTGCATAAGGAACGTACGTTAAAAGACATCCGCCAGAGGAGCCAGGTATTTCTTTTAACCCTAATTCACGGGCAAGTTTTATCTGCATCTTTCTGCTTCTTCCTTTTATTTTAAGTAGCTTACTCGGATCTATTAGTCCTTCTTTTATCAACTCTGTTGGAGGCATTATACCCCCGCTTAAAGGCCTGAGAACCCTACCTTCCAACCCTGATTCTCTTTCTATGATTTTCATTGCTTTTATATTCTGGGACTTTGGCCTCTGACCAACGACTTCGCCAGTAACTATGCCTACTGCTCCTTCCTTATCCATGATGTATTTTGCTATCTTGAAAAAGAAAATCCGGCAATCTATACATGGATTTAGGGCTCGACCATATCCGTATTTTGGATGTCTTACAATTTCAACATATTCCCTTTCAACCTTTATGTTTATCAACTCTAGACCTTCTTTTTTAAGAAAGCTGTTCAGTAAAGAAAGATCTCTACAACACGTTGAATTAAAGGGCGTTTCTATATGAACAGGGATTATTTTGAAACCCATATTTTTTGCCAGCATAACAGATAGTAAGCTATCAAGCCCTCCAGATACCAATGCAATCAGCTTTTTCTTTTCTTCCATTTTACAACATTAATTTAATTAACCTACCTTTTATCAAATAAATAAAAAATACTAAACTTTTACAGAGCGAATTTATTCTTCTTCTTGAGTTTCAGGCATAGATTGTTCGTTAGAAACGATTTCTCCAACAGCGTACCTGTTTCCGACCTTTACTATTTTTACCCTGTATGTTTCTCCTAATTTGCCGCCAGCTATGAATACAACGAAACCATTCACTTTTGCTACGCCGTCGTTTCTCTTGCTCATTTCTTCAACTTTTAATGTATATTCAGCGCCCTGTTTGACGGGTTTCAGTCTGTAACTTCCGTGATATCCGTGATGTTCGTTCAAAACTTTTTCGCCGTGCACTAAACTTATAACATGTTCAATATAAACTTATCTAATTAAACAATACTTTTGTGAATCAAGCGTTTCAATTATAATTAATAAAATGTAATTGATGATTTTTAATTAACTTTTTAGGTCAAATTTTAGCCAAAGTTTATAGAGAGTACAAAAGTACAGGGGTTATTAATGTTCAGAAAAAAGTTGGGAGACATAAAAGGCCTGTTCTTGAAAGCGTTAGGAATGAAATAGTTGAGCTGTACAAAAAATACAGAATTAGCGCAAGCTATATCGGCAAAATTCTCAGAGCAAAAAGGATTACACGTAAGAAATGAAAAGATCAATCAAGTACTCAAGGAGGCTGGTTTTGCAATGAGTGAGCCTAAAAAGTGGCACAAAATGAATAATGTATGAGAGAATGCTCATTATGGCACGTTAACTGACACAAAATAAAGGATCCTAGTTGAAAGGTTTATGGTTAATAGTTTATGAATATCCTTCTAGGTTTATAGTTGACTATGGCATTTATACAACTCCAAAATCTAAGTACTCAGTTGATTTATTGAAGAAGGCGATAGAAAAGCCTAGGAGATTTTATCAGATCAAGGAACAACTTTCTATAGGGTTGAAGCAGATGAAAGGGAGAAAGGATTTGAAAAGTTCTTGATAAAGGAGAAGATAACTTTGATAGTTGGCAGGGTTGATCACCCTCAGACAAACGGAAAGGTTGAGAAGTTCTTCAACATATTTGAGAAGAAGGTAAGGTTCTTCGATTCCTTTAATGAATTCATGAATTGCTACAACTTCATAAGGCCACACGGAGCGTGTGAGATTGAAAGGCTTGAAATACCAAGAGTTATATTTTATCAAAAGCTACCTAAAAAGGAAGTTATAATTGGCTCATCATTACTGGAGAACATTGGAGGGGTTAATGATTTGCAGATAAAACAAGTTGAAATTATGAACTAAAAGATTTTATTTTGCGGTTTGCAAAACACTGTCATGAAAAGGGAAGACTTTTTTAAGGAAACAGTAAAACCTATTGAAATAAAACCAAGAAGCATTTCAGAGCTTCTCGAGGCCATGGCTGAAACCTCTTTCCAGGGAAGAAAGTTAGGTGAGGTGTACAGAGTATGGAAAAGCATGCTCAGCGACAATGACGTGACTATACTGATGGGGCTAGCGGGGTCTATGTCAACAGCAGGCATGTGGAAAATAGTTGGCCAGCTGATAGATGACAATTTCCTTGATGTACTTGTGTCTACTGGTGCAAACATATCCGAAGACATATATGCTGGAATGGGATTTCCATACGGTAAGGGTAGCCCGCTGGTGGACGATGAGCTGCTTTTAAAGTACAAAATCGACAGATATTATGACGAATGGGCTGACGACTACAAGTACAGAGAAATGGAGAAACTTTTGGCAGACTTTATAGGAAGCCTCAACAAAAATCATATATACTCAACTGCAGAACTTATGTACCTTTTAGGAAAGCATCTGAATGAGTTAGGGATAGATTCTTTAGCCACCAGAGCATACAGGAAAAGGGTTCCTATTTTTTCTCCCGCGATAATGGACAGCAGCTATGGAATAGCTGCAGTGCTTTCTGAAAAAGGCAGGATAGTCTTAGATCAGTTTAAAGATTTTGAGCAAATGACAAAGATAGCCCTTAAATCTGATGAAACAGCGGTCATATACATAGGTGGCGGTGTTCCAAAGGATACGATTCAGCTCATGGCTGTAATAAAGGCCCTTTTACTTGAAAAACAGACAGGCAAAGAAATAGTAAAGCCACACAAATATGCTATCCAGATAACTACAGATTCACCGCAATGGGGTGGGCTAAGCGGCGCAACTTTTGAGGAAGCAATAAGCTGGGGAAAGATATCAAAGGAAGGAGGTAATGCCGTGTGCTACTGTGACGCAACAATTGCTCTACCAATAGTTATTCACGCGTTGTATGAAAAGAAACCAAATCGCGTTAAGAAAAACTTCGATTTTGTCTTTGAAGAAGTAGAAAAAGGCTAATTTTCAATTTTTAGAATGACAAAGTTTATTTTTTCATAGTATGTAATTTTTTATCATGAGATACAGTAAAGCTGACAGGTTGGTAATTATAGGTTCAGGGATAACCGGTTTGATGACAGCGATAAACGCCAGGCTCTCTGACCTTGATGTTTATCTGCTTGAAAAAGGAAAAAGCCCTTCAGGGTCTAGCACTAGAATAGCAGGAGTTTTGCACTCAGGTGCCAGGTTTGCTGGGTGGGACGATGAGCTTGCAAAGGTATGTTTTGAAGAATGGAAATGGTGGATTTCAGTACTTGAAAAAGAAGAAAAAAAGATAGGCGGTTATTTTTTAAAGACAAAGGCAGAATCAGATCAATACCTTGAAAGTTGGTTAAACTCATTAAAAAACATAGGTATACCTTTTACAGAAGTTGAAAACCCATATATAGGAGGGGATATAAAAAAAGAGAGCATAGACAGGTTCTATTTTTTACCAGAAATACAGATAAACGCGCGGAAACTTTTAAACAAACTATTAGGGCTCGCCATAAATCTTGGAGTTATTTATCTACCATCTTCTATAATAGAAAAAGTTGAGCACACAGAAGGCGGGTATAGGATAACTGTCAGGAACAAAGATACGCTGAAACTAGAAGGTATTCCTGTAATATCGTCTGGCATCGATATTCCCAAAGTTGCAGAGATGTTTGGGATAAACGTTACTTCTAAAGTTTATCAGGGCTCACACATTTTACTGAACACAGACTTAACAGATCTGCTTGAATTTGTTCATAAGCCTGGGACTTATGACCTGTTGATACCTTCTGATTTTGGAACTTTCATAACTCCCACGCTTGTACCCTACAACGGGTTAACAATATCTGAAGAAGAACTTGCAGGTTTAAACCAAGTTCTGAAAAATTTGTTTGAAATAGAACCGGAAGTCATCGGATACATGATTGCTGGAAGAATATCCATATCTTCGCCTGTTTCAACTTTAAAGGGTGATTATCTTGCGTATATACAGGACGCAATACTGGCATGGTCAAACAACTACGCATGCGGTAGAAGATTGGCCTATGCAATAGCCGACATGCTTGGAATAAAAAAAGCTTTAACGCCTGCACATATTTAAATAACATAAGTTAAAGGCGAAAATCTCTTTCAGTGAGCTTTTGGTAACTCCTTCACAAAAGGTTTTTTATTTGAAAAATATTACGTTGTTAGTGCCTAATAATGCTAAATCAAGGAAAAAAGCAAACCTTACTTTGGAGGAAGGTTAGCATACTGTTAAGAATGTTTGTTAAAACAACAGGAGTTTGTCCTGTTTGCAGAAAATACGTTAAGCTTAACATGATTAAGTTCACGCGCCTCTCTTGCAATTCAACGTTTGGCGGAGATGTAACTTCATCTTTAATTATTATGAAGGAGGGACTTTCCTTATGGAACATGAAGGAGACGCTAAATATTCTCCGTGTAAGTTTATTAATGAACGTGAAGCCCCGCTCGTGATGGTGAGGTAGTTCACTATGTCTGAAGATGATTTTGCAGAGCCAGAAAAATATGACAGCTGGTATGAAAAATACAGGGACGTATACCAGAAAGAATTGGCTTTTTTACAAAAGTTTCTAAAAAAAGATAAATTCATAGAAGTAGGTGCGGGAACAGGGAGATTTGGCGGCGAACTTGGCGCTTTTGCTCTTATAGAAGTCTCGGAAAAAATGATAAAGTATGCATTAAAAAAAGGATATGAGTACGTTAGAGCAGATGGTCAAAACCTGCCTTTAAGAAAAGATTCCGTTGACTCAGTGCTTTTCGCATTTTCTCTGCCGTTTATTAAAGATCAGCAAATGGCTTTAAAAGAAGCTTTTTATGTAGCAAAAAAGAAAATAATTATAGTTGATTTAGATCCAGAGCTTTCTAAAAGTTATGTTGATAGTCTCCGCTCAATTTATAAGAGCTACGATCCTTCTTTTATCGAAAACGTTAAAAGGTTTGATAAAATCACAAAAACAAGCAGACTGGTTTTAAAAATAGATTCAGAAAAGGTAACTTTGATAGGTTTTGTGATATATAAACGAGATAAGTAGATACAATTAGATACACTTCAACGTTTGTTCAAAAGCTTAAAACAAAGCCATTTATAAAAGTACAAAAACATAATTTTATAAGTTGAACGTTGTTATAAAGAGCAGGATTGATGGTAGGATTAGTAGGTAAACCAAACGTTGGAAAATCTACATTTTTTAACGCATTAACCATGCTTAACGCCAAGGTTGCTAACTACCCTTTTACCACTATTGAGCCTAACGTTGGAGTTGCATGGGTTACAACGAAGTGTGTCTGCAGAGAGCTTAACGTTAAAGATAACCCCGTAAACTCGCGTTGTGAAGACGGTATAAGATACATTCCTGTAAAGATAATAGATCTACCTGGTCTCATACCAGGAGCTTACAGAGGAGAAGGACTTGGGAATCAGTTTCTGGATTCTGTTATGAAAGCTGATGCCTTGATTCACGTGGTAGATGCTTCTGGCTATACTGATGAACAGGGCAGACAGCTTGAAACTCCAAAACATGACCCTATGATCGATATCGAATTTATAGAGAATGAGCTTGATATGTGGATTGCAAACATAATATTAAAGGATAAACAAAAAATAAACAAAGCTTCGAAGCTTGACGAGGTAATAAGCATACTTTCAACGAGGTTAAGCGGGCTTAACATAGACAGGTCCGTAGTAAAAGATATTCTGCAGAAAGAGGAAGAACTTTTAAATAAAAAATTCTTCAATTGGGAAGATCCTGATTTTATAAAGCTTGCAAAGAAAATAAGGCAGATTAGCAAGCCAATACTTATAGCAGCTAACAAGATAGATGTTCCTTCAGCAGAAGAAAATTTTAGAAGAATAATAGAAAGCGGAAGAACGGCAATACCGACTTCTGCAGAGGCTGAACTTTTGTTAAGAAAAGCGGCCCAGGCAGGGTTTATTGCATACAAGCCTGGAGATTCTAACTTTACAGTATTAAAGGAAATGAACCAAATGCAGAAAAGCGCGCTCGAAAAAGTGGATCAGATTTTAAAAAAATGGGGGTCCACTGGTGTTCAGCAAGCTTTAAACTATGTATATTTTAACCTGCTTGATATGATAGTGGTTTATCCAGTAGAGGATGAAAACAAGTATTCTGACAAGAAAGGCAATGTGCTCCCGGATGCGTACCTTATAAAGAAGGGGTCTACAGCAAAAGATCTAGCGTTTATGATACATACAGAACTTGGAGCTGGCTTTTTGTATGCTATAAATGCGAAGAACAAGATGAAGCTTGGAGCTGATTATGTTCTGAAGCATAACGACGTTATAAAGATAGTGAGCACGACAAAGAGAGCTTAACAAGTAAAATAAAATTCCAGTTTAAACTACTTTAAATTTAGAAATTTTGAAAATTAAATCAGAAAATAATTAATAAGGCTTTTTAAAATATTATGTGTATGGCTGTAACTTTGAGCGATATTAAAGGCGACGTAGGTTCTATCGCAGGTCACGTTAAACCCCACATAAACCAGATAAAAGCTGTAGAAAGAGTTTTGAAAGATGCTACAGAGAAGAAGATACTTCACGATTTCTTCGTAAGCCGTGTTGGAGACGACATACATATGGTTATGTTACATGAGAACGGTGAAGATGCTAAAGAGGTACACGAAACTGCGTGGAACGCCATGAAGGCCGCTACAGAAGAAGCGCAAAGCCTGGGCCTTTATGCAGCGGGACAGGATCTACTAAAGGATGCGTTCAGCGGGAACGTTAAAGGAATGGGTCTGGGGGTTGCTGAAATGGAATTTGAACCAAGAAAAGCTGAGCCTATAGTTCTTTTTATGGCAGATAAGACAAGTCCAAGCGCTTTTAACATTCCTTTATCTAAAATTTATGCTGATCCTTTTACAACAAGCGGCCTTGTAATAGATCCGAGACTTCACGATGGTTTTATAATTCAGGTACTTGATCAGAAGATGGGGGACATACTTGAGTTTTCTCTTCCTGAAGAGTTGCACGATTATCTGGCCATAATAGGCGATCTTGTAAGATTTTCTATCAAAAAAGTCTTTTCTAAAGATAAAAAATTGGGAATAGCGGCTTCCGTATCTACGGAAAAATTAAGCAAAATTGCTGGAAAGTACGTCGGAAAAGACGATCCTGTTGCGATGGCCAGGGCGCAGTCCGGTTTTCCAGCAGTAGGAGAGCTGCTACAACCGTTCATGACCCCTTACCTTGTGCCTGGCTGGATGAGAGGATCACACGTTGGACCTCTTTATCCATGTTCAGTAGATGAAGCAAACCCAACCTACTTTGACGGTCCTCCAAGAGTAGTTGCTTTAGGATTTATGATAAACGGTAAACGGCTTGTAGGTGAAGAAAGTGACCCTCAGCCCGGTTCTCATAAGCCTGTAGATTACTTTAAGGGGGAAGAATTTAGTTATGCAAGGAACATTGCCATGAACATAGCAACTTACATGAGGCAGCACGGGCCATTTATGTTTGAAAGGCTGCCGGAAGAAGAAATGGAATACACAACTCTAAACGAAGTCTTAAAAAGAATATTTGAGAAAAAGAACATTAAAAATAAAAATCGATAAGCGCGTTTTTAATAAATTTTTTAGTATATCAAAAGACTTTCTCTCTTTGGATTACTAAACTTTTTAACAATTTTTTTGCATCATCTTCAACCTCATCTATCTTAGGAGCTTTAAGCAAACACGCTCTGTCGATCATTTTTAAAGTAGCTGCATGAGCTAAAGGCACAGCAAACTCAACGTCATGCTTTAACAACCCATAGGCAAAACCTGCGTTAAAAATATCCCCCATTCCTATGCCGTCATAGATATCAGATGGCTTATCAACGTTTAGCTTTATATAGATGTCTTTTCCTGAAAGAATTATTTCTGTTCCTGAAAAGTAAAGAACGTTTTTTACGCCCATCTTGTGGAGCATTCTTATGCCTTTTGTTCCTACTGAACCAGAAATAACTTTTAATTCTTTATCGTTAACTTTAATATAATCTACGTTTTTAAGTTGTTTGATAAAGCTGAGATTTCTATAAAGAGTTACTGGCCCTACCTTTCTTTGCCTTATAAAACCCTGAGGATCAACAAGAACAGTTCCGCCAGAGCTTTTTGCTAACTCAATGGTTTCAGGTTTTATTTCGTTATCAACACCATTGAAAATAAAAAAATCACCTTCAGGGTTCTCTTTAAGCACGCAACCAAGCTTCTTTATTGATATCTTTTTCTTTTTTATACCAAAAATTTCAAATACATCATAGTTTTTGCACTTTTTGCCATTTACGGAAGCCCCGTGCAAGCTAAGATATTGCAAAAAATCTATATGCGGCTTACCATAGTTTCCAAATATTCTGATTTTTAAGTCCTTTATATCTCTTAACACCAAAGACCCATATGAAGGAGGTCCGCCTATGCATCTGTAAGTTCTTCTTTTAATATGTATTACGTCAACAGTAAAATTGCCTACAAGTGAAATGCTATCCATTATGTAAGATAAATTAATTACCTTGTTTTTTAATGTTTATCGTATGACGGTTGTAGAACCGGGAGACATGATAGAAATTTTGGCAGTAAAAGGCATTCCTGATGTAAAGCCAGGAGACGACATTGCAAAACTAATTTTTGATGCTTGTCAGAAAAACAACATAAAAGTAGATGAAGGGGATATATTCGTGATAGCTTCAAAAATAGTTGCTAAAGCTGAAGGCAGGCTTGTAAAGCTTTCTGACATTACCCCCAGCATTTTTTCTATTAGAGCATCCAAGATAGTTAAAAAGGATCCTAGAGAAATAGAGGCAATACTGAGCGCTTCAAGAAGAATAATAAGAATGAGGAGAGGCATATTCCTTGCAGAAACTGAGTTTGGAGTTGTCGCGGCAAATGCAGGCATAGACAAAAGCAACGTGGGAAAAGAAGATTTTGTACTTTTGTTACCAAAGGATCCAGACAGATCCGCAAGAAAGATAAAAAAGAAGCTTGAAAAACTTTTTAATAAAAGACTGGCAGTGATAATTAGTGACACTTACGGGAGAACATGGAGGGAGGGACAGGTTGACATGGCAATAGGTGCCAGCGGCATTAATGTCTTCAGGGATTATAGAGGTGATAAGGACATGTATAACAGGACTTTAAAGGTTACAAACATAGCTCAAGCTGATGAAATCGCTTCAGCCGCAGAGCTAGTCATGGGTAAGAAAAAAGGAGTGCCGGTTGCAATCGTAAAGCATTACGTTTACGACAACAAAGATGTTCCTGCCAAAAAGCTTAACAGAAAAGACTCTAAGGATTTGTACCGTTAGTAATTACCTTTTTCTTCTGGTTCTTGTACATTTCTATTAGCTCTGTTACTGTTGTAGCGTCCTCTGGACCCTTATCGTCCCTTATTTTGCCGGTAAACCTCGGAAACCTTAATGCCAGTCCAGCACCTTCTTTAATCAGACCAAAAGCAGCAGTATGAATTGGGCTCAAAGTTATTTCTTGGGCCTGAACTTCTATAACTATCTTTGGTTCAAACCATACATCAGCGTCCATTTTAGAAACAACCCTAGCATGTCTGTGAGGTATTTTATACGGTTCAAGTAGTTTGGGGAAGTTCATTAGATCTTCATCTGTAAATCCAGCACCTATCTTTGTAACTGTATAAAAACTATCGCTGTCCTTGTCGTATACAGCAGCTAAGAGCGTACCGTACGTCCCGGCCCTTCTTCCCCTGCCGTAGAAGGCACCAACAACAACAAGGTCCAAAGTATCAGCCAGCTCACCCTGATAGTCTCTTTTTAGTTTTATCCATGAAAAGCCCCTTGCTCCAGCTCTGTAAATCGAAGCTGGATCTTTAAGAACAAGACCTTCGCAGCCATCAGTTATTGCCTGATCCATAAAGTTTTCAATCTCTTTTGGATCTGTGCTTTCTATATACGTTGCAAACTGTACCCTTTCGTCTTTCTTTACTGTATTCCACAAAATTTTTCTTCTTTCTGTCAAAGGCATATCTACAAGCTGAGAGCCGTCAACGTACATTATGTCAAACAAAAAAAGAGTAACTGGGTACATCTTCATAGCTTCTTCAATACCGTATTTTCTCCTTCTATGCATAAGCTCCTGAAAAGGATAAAACTCTCCAGTATCTGGATCAACAGCAACGGCTTCTCCTTCAACTATCGCTTCATTGGCATTTATGTTCTTTAATGCAAGCTCGATGATGTCCGGGTAATGCATCGTGATGTTCTCCAACCTTCTGGAATAAAGTACTACAGTATTACCGCTTTTATGCACCTGAACCCTTTCTCCGTCATACTTGTATTCAGCTATGCAGCCGTTTTTCATGTATTCAAGAGCTTCTTCGGCAGTTGGTACCCTTTCTGCGAGCATTGGTCTTATAGGTCTGCCAACTTTTATCCCGATTTTTTTAACTTCATCTATACCTTTAAGCGCAAGGGTTGATGCAACTAGCCCAAGATCTCCAGAAAGGTTGTAAGCTTTCTCTAATATTTCTCTCCAATCCTTTGATCCTGCATAGGCAAGAGCTAAAGCGTCAAGCACGGTGTAATCAGCAACTCCCAACCTTAGCGTTCCAAGGACAATTTTAACAAGGTATTTAACTTCATCAGGTTCAGCGTCGTTAAGGAGGCTCATAAAGTAAGCAAGCTTCATATCCTGAGAACCTTTTCCCGAAGTTTTGGCTATCTTTTCAAGAACGTTATAAACCCTGTTTATGGTTAGCTGTTGCGTAAAAAACGTCATCTGTTTTTTGTTTTGTACGACGTTTTTAGCTACGTCTCCAAGATCACCCAATTTTTTGTATTCCTCTTCTATCTTTTCTTCGCTCAGGCCTGAATATTTGCTTAATGCTCTTATGATTGTTTTTTCAGCGACACCAAGCTCAACGCCAACATAATCAGGGTAAATCTTTCCTTGAGTAAGGTAAATGACTTTATCAATTTCGTTCGGCTTTACAGAGCTAAAAAGGTGAGCTAGTATCGAAGTCAATTCTGTCCTTTTCGTCGTATCTTCCATCTGTATAAAATGGTCTACCACAACCTTAAACGGAGTTTCTTGCATGTTTATTTATAATAAGTGCAAAGCTATAAATTTATGCTTCACTTAGCTTCACAAGGTGTAGTTAGTTTAACCTCTCTACCTTATACAATCAAAAAATTTGCTTAATATATTCAGATAGCTAATAATTTAACAATGGGCTGAACCGATTAATAAAAAAGAACTTAAGGCTTTGAAAAGTTATTTACGTGCTAAAATTTTTTGCTTACGTTCTCAAAAGCTTCTATCCTTTTCTTTACATATTAATTAATCATTTCAATGAGTTTCTTTAAACTCTTTTCATATACCACATGCTATACCTATTAAACATCATCGTATAAAAAAGCGCTGCGTAAACAGTTTTCTTACCATAATTCTTTGCAAGCTTAGGAACTTTTGAGTTAAGGTTCGTATGTTAACCATAGCTTCCCGTTAATGTTTTTCAGTTTCATCAATAAAGATAGATTCAATTTCGTGCTTATTAACGTCAGAGTAGCACGAAATAATACTTTTGAATTAATTTCCATATTGCACCTCTTAATTATGGGCTCAAGCAGATTGGAAGCTTAAACTTAAGATATAATGCTAAGTGTTATTGAGTTTTTTGTTTTACGTAATAATTTGCTAGAAATAGCACAAAA
>WYEB01000290.1_pt1 | contig 18691 bp, 21 predicted proteins | sample 6343061 | NCBI WGS metagenome assembly WYEB01 (sample SAMN13812332, study PRJNA600296) | hot springs metagenome | biome: ENVO:00000051; feature: ENVO:00002007; isolation source: sediment sample from Evening Primrose shelf | place: USA: Yellowstone National Park, Evening Primrose Hot Spring ... | reverse complement strand
AAAGGGCAAGGGATGAAGGTTTCATAGCTGTAGCTCATGCAGGTGAAGAAGCTCCAGCAGAATACGTATGGGAAGCTATAAAGCTTTTAAAAGTATCTAGGATAGACCATGGATACCACATGTTCGAGGATCAGTCCCTTGTCAACTACGTTGTTCAGAACAAGATTCCTGTTACAATGTGTCCTCTAGCATCAGTAGCTGTAGAGTACTTCAAGGATATAAAAGAAGTGCCGGTGAAGAAAGCCCTCGATCTTGGAATTATAGTCTCAATAAACTCAGATGATCCTGCATACTTTGGAGGTTATATAAATGAAAATTATGAAGCTATAGCAGAGGCTTTAAACCTTAATTTTTCTGAAATAAAACAGATAGCAAAAAATTCTTTTCTATCTTCCTTTTGGAGTAGCAAAGAAAAATACATTTCAAATTTAGAAAAAATTTAACATAACGATAGTTAAGGGGACGAAAGTCCTCTCGCACGAGAGTAGATCAAAACTTTTTAGCGCTAGCTTTTTGCAAACTAGATACAATCCTACAACCTAATAAAAGTTCATTATATTTTTAGAATATTGGATTAATTTATGAATAATGCTTTTGAACCTTTACGGACAGTAAGGAACAACTAAAGCAACAGGACACTGATAATATATGAGTACAACGAGGAGGTCATAAAAATGAAAGATGCTGGCGCGTTCAAAAAGCCTGTAACCGTTTAGATGGACTTGTACGACATAGTGTGATTATATATTTAATAGAACAAAAATGGGATTGGCGTGTCAGTTTGCAACTAATTCTTTTGCAATCAATGAAAAAGTTCACCTTAGTTGTTACGTCTATAACTTTTGAAAGCAAACACATCAAAAGCTTCTCGATAAAGTGTTTTAACCCCCGATAAGGGTAAGTCTTCTTCTCCTTATTCCCAAGAAGTTGGTCGGATAGGATCATCTCAATGTCAGAAGCATGCCTGTGATCTATAATAAGCCATCTGGATAGCCTTTTAATAACACTCAAGAAGGGAATTTGCAGATGAGCTCCACCTGAAGTTTTTGTCAACCCTTTTTATCGAGTTAAGCCTTTACTTTTTCCCATAAATCAGTTTTATCCATGTGCAACATTGGCGCCACATAAAGCAAATCATCATTCTTTTCTTCAGCTGCGCGCGAAAGTATCAGACGTTGTAAGCGCTTCAGAAAACTGTTTAATGTTCTCTGGTTCAACTATAAACCCTATACCTTCCTAAGGGTTTTCCCTTATGCCCATAACTGTCTCCCTTAACCCCCACCAACAGAATATGCCACAACAGGGGTCCTAACAGCCATATACTCTACCGTTGTTAGACCAAAAAGTTCCCATTTGGACGATGCAGCAAATACGGAAGAAGCATAGTAGAAAGCTTTGTAAACGTTTCTGTCCACTGCGTGCTTATTATTAGCCTTGCGTTATCTTTTATTTCCGAGAATTCATCGAGTAACTGATAAAGCAGGTCGTATTCTCCTCCAGGTATCCCAAGGTAAATAAGCCTTGCATCAGAAACATCCATAATGTAGTTTACGATTGTTTAACCGTTGCTTTTTAACTTTTACAGCTTTTTAAAAGGTTTTCATAGAGTGTTGGCTCTCCAGAACGCTTCTTCTATAGTTCTTATTGCTTCTTCAGCCTGCTCATAACCTTGCACCTTTACCCATTTACCACTTTCAAGCTCCTTATAATGCTCAAAGAAGTGCTTTATTTCTTCCTTAATTCCCGGAGGCAGGTCTTCAAGGCTCTTAACGTTACTGAACTTCGGGTCTATAGAAGGATGGGGCACTGCTATTATTTTTTTGTCGATGCCGCGTTCGTCTTCAGTTACTAGCATGCCTATCGGAATTGCTTTTATGTAAACTCCATGAGGCAGAGGGTCATATGTTATGACAATGCAGTCAAGTGGATCTTTGTCTTCGCCTATTGTGCCAGGAATAAAACCGTAGTTGAAAGGATATACAGTAGCTGTATAAAGTATTCTGTCTACCTTGAGGCCCTTAAGCTTCTCATCGTACTCTATCTTGATGTTGCTCCCTTTTGGGATTTCTATAAAGACATAAATCTCCTGCAACATGCTAACAAAAAGCGTTAGCAGCTTTTTAGTTTTACTGATAAAATTAGAACATCGATTTAATTTTTTAGTAGTCTGCTATAGATTTTCCTGCGTTTTTTATTAAATAGATGATAAGGCACAGCTTAACCAGTAAAAAATAAAAGTAAGTAATGTTATTCTGTTACATATGGAGGAAGACAAAATTTATATAGTACAGAAGGCGCTTTCAAAAAAAAGCAACTATAAGCTTTTCAAAGCGCTCTATAATGGTGTAGACGCAAGCGAAAGCTCGTTAAAGTCTTTAGGCCTTCAAAGGAGAACGTTTTACTATGCGCTTAGAGAGCTTAATGATATTGGTATAGCTGTAAAAAAAGATGGAAAATACTACCTAAGCCCTTTCGGTTATTTTCTTTACAGCATGCAGGACAAACTTCGCCAGTGGTTTTTAAAGGAGAACGAGATAAAGGGCATAACAAAGCTGCTAAACAAGAATAACGAAGACGAACTTTCTTATACACTCCTGAAGGACCTAGAAGAGATGGTAGGGCTATCTAATTTTGAGCCAGTAAAAGTCTATATCGACTGGAAATCGCTGACTACAGACCTGTCTGCACTAGTTAACGCAAAAAAGGTCGTAAAGATAGCCACCAGGTACAGCGATCCGATAATCCATAAGTACCTTAAAGATATAGTTAAAAAAGACGTTCAAATAAAGATCGTAAGCGATAGAAAGGCTGTAGCTGTCAGGCTTGCTAACCTTTCATATCTTACTCTTGATAATACACTTTTAGAAACTTTAAATTATTTGCTTTCTTCACCAAACCTACAAATAAAAGTTAGTAATGTGCAGTTTAGCTTTATTATCGTCGACAAAGAAGAAATAGGCGTTGAAATACCAGATCCTTTTGACTCTGCACCGCTCGTTGCTTTTAGGTTCAAAAGTCCGACTGTTGCAGAAAGGCTTGATAACGTTTTTGAAAAGTTGTTCGAAAAAGGAGAAGAAGATCCGATTTACAACATTATAAAGCCTAGAGGTGATCTAAATGCTTGAAATACTGTCCCTTATTAAAGCCAGGTTAAGCGTTATTGTGTACGTAGTGGCTTTTGACGCAACGCTGCTTACTGTTTTAGGTTTAAGGATATTACCTTCTATCCTTATAATTTCAACTTTGTCAGTTTATCTTATATCTCTGGCAAACTACACATTAAGCGACCTGCTTGATCTTGAAGAAGACAGAATAAACAACCCTAAAAGGCCTCTCGCGTCGGGAAAGGTCAGCAAAAGGACTGCGCAGTTATTTATAATCGCCTTATACGCACTAGCTTTCATTCTAGGTTATTTTATAAACCTTCTTTTTGATGCTTTTCTGTTATTTTCTGCAATTTTAGCATATGCTTATTCTGGAAATGGTATAAGAGCAAAGTCTAAATGGTGGTCAAAGATAGGGATCAGCGGTCTTGGCGCTTTCATAGCGCCGCTCACAGTTATCTCCATAACTGGTTTTTCGATCAAGGTCATTCTGATGGCATTGATATTAATGCTCTGGGCTGAGTTTTCGATAAATTTAGGAGATATATTTGACTACGAAGGTGACAAGAGAACAGGGGTAATTACTTTCGCAGTGGCTTACGGAAAAGATAATGCAATAAATTTGCTTAAGGTATTGCTTGTCGCTCAGTTAGTAGCTGAAACAGCGCTGTTGATTTCTTTCAAAAGCTTTAACCTGTTGTACATGGGGTTCTCTCTTATTCTTTTTGCCTTTTTTATGAAAAAAGTTTCAGTTCTAAAAAGGCCGAACCTAGATAGAAACTACATAAAACAGTTAAAGAACGCTACGAGAGTTATGGTTATAGTGCTGCAGCTGATAACCCTTTCTTTTATCCTCTAGAACAACCCTTAAATTTTTTACTGCATCGTTTATGTCCTTAGCTTCTATTATGTTTGTTGAGTAAGAGGAGAAGTCCTTTTCGGTAGTGGGGAAGGCTATGAATAACCAGTCATCTATTTTCGCATCATATACAGCCATAAGGAACTTCATTATCTCTTTAAGGTTTGGCTTGCCAATTTTTATGTATACAGCGATCCTGAACTCGTCCAAATCAGCAAGCATATCAAAAACGTACTGTGCACCAGATTCCCCTATAACGTGCGTACACCTTTTTACGTTGCCTATCCTTGATATCTCATCAATGATTGGCTCAAAGTCGTAGACTTTGTTCAGATCTGCATTTTTCAAGATACTTAAAAGATCTTCCTCGGATATATCAAAATTAGCCGCTAACTTTGAAATTGATTCTGTTATATGGGTAATGCCACTGTGTTTTATTATAGAAAGCACATGCTTTTTAGTGCATTCATCCATGTTAAAATATATTATAACGCTGGTTAAAAACAAATATGTGAAATAAAATTGTAAAAAACATTCAAAAGTGAAACAAATTTTTCACATATAATTCATAAATTTGAACTTTGTAATGCACATTTACCCTTTTAAGCTGTAAAAAAGTACTTTTATAGTGCAAAAATCATGCACTTTTTAGGCTATACATCGCAAGGTTAACGTTAATGTTAAAACTTCTATGAAATTGTTAACTGTCATTCAGCATTAAATTCTATTTTAACTCTTAACAAGGTAAAACTATAATTGCTTTAAATTTTATTTTCAAAAAGCCTCTTTATCATAGTTACGAGGTCGTTTTCTTTAGGAACACCGTACGCCTGCGATATTTTTTCGATCATCATTTCTTCAATAAAATGTTCAAAAGGGCCATACACATCTTTGAGGAACGCTACAAATTCTTCAGGCCTTTCAGATATTTCATCAATGTCCATCTTCTTTTTGTTTTTCATATACCATAATATAGTCTTAGCAAGCGTTTCATCTCCATAATCACTTATAGCACTTATTATTAATTCCCCAAGTCGTTTGTCTTTCACTTTACAATAATATTATGTGTTATAGTTTTTAAACAATACGTTTGCAAAGTAAACTACTGGCTAACCTTCTCGATTATGTTATAATTAATTAGCTAGAATTTTTTCGAGATATATGTTATGTTTTAATATGGCTATTCTATAATCATCGACTAAGTATAAATATACTTATTTATTGATTTTTTTATGGCTAATAATTTTAACATGTGGGGGTAAGGGGCGAAAGTCTCTTTACGTGAGCTTTAGATAGTCCCATTATAGGAATGTTTTTATTTGCAAAAAGTATTAATATTTTTAGTGCTAAACTTAAAGAGGAATGCTAAGAACAGGGAAAAGAGAAAACAAACCTTGATTAGGAGAGAGATTAGCACTACTGTAGAGGTAGGAAGGTTTGTTAAAACAACAGGAGTTTGCCATGTTTGCAGAAAACACATTAAGCTTGACATTTTTGAGTTAACTTGCTCCTGTTGCAACGTCGACAAAAATTTAGCTTCAGTCTTGGTTATTCTAAAGGAGGAGCTTTCGCTATGATAGATAGGGTAGATGCTAAATACTTTCCGCGTAAGCGTATAGATGGAGCAGGAAGCCCAACTCGGAAGGGCTGGGTAGTTTACGGGGGTAAAAAGGATGAAGGTAAGCTCAGTTGAAGAGATGAAAAGGCTTGATTCCATTGCTGTTGAAAAATACGGTATAGATCATTTGCTGCTTATGGAGAACGCAGGCAACGCTGTATACAGCGTTATCCAGAAGGAGCTTGGAGTCTTCGGTAAAAAGTTCGTTATAATAGCAGGAACCGGAAATAACGGGGGAGATGCTCTAGTAGTAGCAAGAAAGCTTAACTCCGGTGGAGGCAGCGTAAGGACCTTTATTGTGGGCGATCCAGCAAAGTTCTCAGGTCCAGCTCTAAAAAACTATGATATAGCTTTAAAGATAGGCTTGGTTACAGGTATAATCAAAGAAGAAAATGAAAGTTTTGAAGAATACAGATCATCACTATTATGGTGCGATGCTGTTGTTGATGGCCTTTTCGGAACAGGACTTTCTGGAAACATAACTGGGATCTACAGGGCTGTAATAGAACAAACAAATCTTGCAAAAAAGCCTGTTTTCAGTGTCGACATACCTTCAGGGATAGGAGGAAACGACGGAAAGGTTCACGGCTCGGCCATACAAGCCTGCTGTACTGTGACCTTTGGACTTCCAAAACTCGGAAACCTTCTGTATCCCGGGTATAAATATGGCGGAAAGCTGTACGTTTCTCACATATCTTTCCCACAAGAACTTTACGATTCTGATGAAATAAAGGTTGAAATCAACGAACCACCAGAGCTTCCACCAAGGCTGCCTTGGGGTCACAAGGGAACTTTTGGTAAGCTTATTGTCGTCGCAGGCGCAAAAAACTACTATGGTGCACCTTATTTTTCATCTCTATCATTTCTTAAGGCCGGAGGAGGATATGTAAGGCTTGCAGCTCCTAAAACAATAATACCTTTTATAGCAGCAAAGGCCAGCGAAGTTGTTTACTTACCTATGGAAGAAAACGAAAACGGCGCTCTTTCTAGTTCAAACAAAAAGAAAATACTTGAGCTCATAGAAAATCTCGAGATAGACTTTGCCATTCTAGGCCCTGGCATATCTCTTGATAATGAAGCACAGTCGCTTATCAGAGATCTTGTAGCTGAAATTGATGTACCAGTAATAGTTGACGGAGATGGCCTTACAGCGCTTTCTGCAAACGTCTCGCTGTTAAAATCAAGAAAGAAGCCAACAATCCTTACCCCTCATTCAGGTGAAATGGCAAGACTCATGAATATTAGCATAAGCGAGGTTGAGTCGAATAGAATTGATACAGTCAAAATGGCTGCTGAAAATCTAAAATCTTATGTAGTGCTTAAAGGAGCTCACAGCTTAGTAGCATATCCTGACGGTAAAGTATTCATAAATATGAGCGGCAACTCAGGCATGGCGACAGCTGGATCGGGTGATGTACTTACGGGAACTATTGCTGCTATGATGGGGCTAGGGCTTGAACCCGGCGATGCTTTGAGAACAGGCGTATTTCTTCACGGGCTTTCTGGTGATCTTGTTGCGGCTAGAAAAGGTGAAGATGGAATGACTGCTGAAGATATACTCCAGAACCTTCCTGAAGCTGTTAAGCTTTTCAGAAATGACCGCAAAAACGTTCTAAAAAATTATATGCCAGAAGTTATATGAAGAAAAATTATTACCTTAGGGTTTAATGGGCGAATCCTCTTTTGCACATTATCTTCTCAGAAATACTGCCCCGAAAGCCTTTCAGACCTCGGGTCTGTGAAATCCGAAATGTTTAGGAGAAGAGCAGCACTCCATCTTTTTTCGCCAGGGATCACGTCCTTAAGGGCAGAGTAGTTTACCGATTTAAACTCTAACCGTTTTATTTTTATCCACCCATAAATGACAAAACTTTCAGCTTTTGTAAAAATTTCATCGTTTTATGAACCACGATACCTAATTACTTTGAAACATTTTTCATTAACGACAGAGAGTAGTATTTTGTGTTTATCATCAATCTTATTATTTCTTTTAGCCTGAGCGTCGGTTCCCGCCTCAGCGCGCTTTTTGCTTTTTTATAATCTGCCATATAGTTTTCTGATTCTATTGGTCTAACCAAAGCCGGATCAATATAAACCCTAGAAACTGTTTTGCCTTTGTACATAAGCCTTTTTCCTCTTTCCCAGAGCCTGTCCATGATATCTCTGCGCCAGCCGTTTCTGCAGCTTTCTCTATCAGCTCTCTGACTGTGTGCTGTTCTCCCGTGCCTATGACGAAATCGTCTGGTTTATCCTGTTGAAGCATAAGCCACATAGCATTTACAAAGTCCTTAGCATAACTCCAATCCCTTCTCGCATTCAGATTACCCACGTTTAGGTCCTCATAGTTTCCCAGCATCATCTTTGCCGCCCATACTGCAACCATCTGAGTTAGGTTATCTTCGCCTCTCGCTTCGCTTGTGTGGTCAAAAAGTATGCCACTTGATATAAACATACCATAGGCCTTTCTGTAGATAGAACAGAGTTGCATAGCGGCAAGTTTTTAAACCGCAAATGGTGAAAGCGGGTTAAAGGGCGTCTGCTCGTTCTGGGGCGTTTTTTCTGGACTCCCAAATATTTCAACAGAGGATGCAAAGAATATTTTGCTGTTCAGGTTAAGACTTCTTACTGCCCTTAACAGGTTTTCAGTTCCAAGCACATTTACTTGCAGCGTATATGCCGGGTTCCTGAAACTTTCCAGAACATGCGTCTGAGCAGCAAGATGATAAATTTCATCTGGTTCGTAGCTCTTAAGAGCAGCCTCAACATCTTCATAGTTAAGAATATCACCTTCAAAAAAGGAGCTAAAATTTTTCAAAGTATGAGTTTGCTATGCTGTGTCTTCGCGGCTTTTCCCTTATAAAGCCAACAACCTTGTACCCTTTATTCTTCAAAAGCTCAGAAATAAGCACACCGTCCTGACCAAGAGCGCCGGTTATAAAGGCAACTTTCCTCATTTATAAGATAGATTTTTTAAAATATAAACGTTTAAATGTCGAAATTGTTGCCTTTAAGTTAATGCTTAAATTTATTTAACAAATCCCTATTTCTAACAAATAATCATACAAACCAGAAAAAGGACCTCAATAGCACTTATAATCTATGTTTTGATTATTTTTCCCGTTTGAGCTTGAAGATAGCTTCCCATGTACTCGAGCCAATAATTAAGAGAAGCCACGTTGCAATATGGAAATGAATTCAAAAGTATTCTTTCGTATAAATTCCTTTCACGTTGACAAACACGACGTCAATTGCATATTTATTGATCAAACTGAAATAAACTTTAGTTGGAAGCTATGGGTAGCATATGAACCTCAACTAAAAACATTTCTAAGAAAGCTTGTAAAGAATTCTGGTAAGAAGACTGCTTACAAAAAAGGAGCTCTTATGGTATATCATGTTATATATGAGCCTGAAGAACTTAATGGAAAAGATGGATGAACATACAAAAAGTGCAGGACAGAAGTTTTTGAGAACGTATAGAAAGCCAAAATTTGACCATATAAGTCTCGCAAGCCTTTAGGTTCTTTTATAATTATACGCTCAAGAGGAAATTGGTTCAGCTTCATTCTCTAATGATCGGCTTTCTGAATGGGTTAAGTCAATTTTGTTGATTGCACAAAGTAAACAAATTACAAGCTTAAGTTAACGACACGCTAAGTATGCATTCTATTTCTATATTTATATTAAAAAGCAAAAATCTCCTCACATATAATCTATGTCTATCTTTGAAAGCTCGTTTTCAATGAGTTTTAACTCTTCATCTGAAAGCTTCCAACCAGCAGCTCCTGCGTTCTCTTCAGCCTGTTCGGGGGTTTTCGCTCCGGGTATTGCAATCACGCCTTCGTGAGATATGACCCAGTTAAGTGAAACCTGAGCTACAGTCTTTTTCCTTTTTTGTGCTATTTCTTTTAAAATTTTTAGAAGACGTTCTATTTGCTTCATGTTTTCAGGTTTGAATACCTCATTTCCGCTCCTTATTCTGTCCCTCGGTACGTTTTCTACGTTGTACTTTCCGGTCAGGGCACCTTGAGCAAGGGGGCTCCAAGCGATTATGGTTATACCGTTCTTCCTGCAGTATGGCATTACCTCCTCCTCTATCTCTCTCTGGAGCATGTTGTAACGAACCTGATTTGAAACTATATCTGTCTTTGAAAGGTAAGATCTCGCTTCTTCAAGATCTCTTACTGCAAAATTGCTAACTCCTATGGCCCTTATTTTACCCTGTACGTAAAGCTCTTCCATCGCTTTCATCGTTTCTCTTAGCGGTATTTGTTCCCATGGATCAGGCCAGTGTATCTGATACAGGTCTATGTAGCTTATACCTAGCCTCTTCATGCTTAACTCTGCTGATTTTAGAAGTTCATCGTGCCTGAGATGAGCTCCAGCAACTTTTGTGGCCACGATCATGTTTTCTCTACCTATATCTTTTAAAGCCTTCCCGACAACTGTTTCTGAATGTCCGTTGCCATAGATTTCGGCCGTGTCAACAAGGTTTACACCTAGCTCATATGACCTTTTTATGGCCTTGATTATGTTATCATCAATAACGTCCTGACCCCATGCATCCCCGCTCGCCTGCCAAGTTCCTATTCCTATTTTTGAAACTTTTAACCCACTTTTTCCTAAATTTATGTACTCCATATTTTTTAATAAAGTAAATGCGTAATATAACGGTTTTTAAACATTTTTAATAAATTATTTTAAACCGTCTCAAAATATATATAAACAGAAGTTTTATAAAAACAATAAAAGCCAGGAATTATATCAAGCGTCTTTTAGATCTGAACTCGTTTGCTGGCGTAGTCAAGCTGTTCCTGGTGTAATTAACCCTTTATTTACCTGCTATCTTTTTGCATGTTTCAGCTTCAAGACTAGTAAACTACTTGATATAGCTATCTACTGTAATCTCATTATAAAAATTCTCTGCATAGTCGCTTTTTATTTATTCTTTAAATTGCCTTCAGTCTTTTGTTTAACTAATCATATGTAAGCAAGATTAGTGATATTAGGAAATCAGTTTATATAAAACACATGTACGTAGAATTGTATATTCATAAGGCAACTATAAATGCAGCTTCGATGAATGAATACGGCACTGTGCTGAATGAAGTGTACCATTGACTTATTACTAAAAGGTGGATACTAAGTTACGTGGACAAACGTAAGGAAAGAACCAAAAGGGAAGCGCTAAAGCAATAGTAGCTGCGTCTGCAAAGATGCTTAGGATAATTTACTGTGTGCTTAAAGAGCACAGGCCATATCAAAGTTAATGGGTCATGACTAAATAGCTTGGTTGAGGTAAGGCTTCGATGAACTAATTGCGGGCTGACCCTTTAACAAGGTCTTATGCTTTGACACTGGGGATTGCCCCGAATGGGTAAGTGATACATCCTTCATGAAATGGCAGAGATATGCTAGCTTTCTCTATAAGCCATGACTAAAAATGCTGAATGACATTGTTCTAAACAGCATCATAATTATCATTGAAACGCTATCATACAGAAAAAAGCATTGCTGATAAATTAGTAAGCAGCTAAAATGGGTATCCAATTTATCTAGCAATCTGTGAGCGCGCATGCTTCTTTAACATATTTATCAAAAATTTACTCAAACGTGATGCTAGCTTATGAATGTGAAATAATTGTTTTATAAGATAAATTAAAAATTATGGCATAAATACCTTTACAAAACGAACGAAAGCCTCGCCTCTTCTAGAGGCGGGGTAAAATTTAAATTACTAAAACCTTTTAAAGCGTATTAAATCGTGTCCCGTAAGGAATACTTCAAGAAGGCTCTACATATCCCCGAGTCCGTTGAGGATAGGGGTAAGTGGCTGAAGGCACGCCCGTGGTCTACCGCTGGACGAGCGGAGCGGGGTGGGCAACCACTAGCTATGAAGAGATGAAGATGAAGGCGATAAACCACGAACCTATGACCCGCCTTAAAGAAATAGCCTTTTAAGGCGGTGAGGATGTCAGTCTTTTAAAAACAAGAACTAGTACGAGACCTAGGGTAAATGAGACGAAGTAGCTTACGTCAGCTCCCCCAAGAGCTATAGCAAAAGGCCCTACAAAGTTTATTATGCCGGATGTTGCTGTCTGAAGGTTCATAAAAGGCACTGAAGCCAAAAGAGAAAGGAAATAAGCCGCTAGCAAACGTATGTTTGCTTTTTTTGCTGTAAAGTCATTGTTTAAAATTGCCCCAATCATAACGCCTATCCATGGAGTTATCCAATAATCAAGAAAATAAAGGAAATCTTCAAAATAACCGACAAAGTTGATTCCCCCGACAATTGCGAGCGCTGTGCCAACTACAGCGCCTAGTATTAACCCCCAGTGTCTCTTAGCTTTCTCGTAGAGGGTTAAAAGAGCGAGTGAATTTGAGTAAAGGTTTAAGACGTTTGCTGACAGTGCCCCCAGAAATATCATAATTACTGAAACTGTAAGAGAAAGAATTCCGTACCTGTTCATAAAACCAAGCAGCACAGTAGGCAGACCGCTGTAGTTGCCCGTAGCCAGCCCTATTAACATGCCGACTGCTTCCATCCAGATAGATGCTACAGCACCTCCGAGCATAGCATACAACAAAACCTTTATCCTGCTGGTAGTTTCGGGAAGGTACCTGCTGTAATCGCTAGCGTAAGGCGCCCAGGACATTATATAGCTGAATACTGTTGCAAGGGCTATTGCGAAGCCTGTTGGACTAAAAGGAACGTTGACGGGCAGTACTGGCCTGGACATTATCGCCAGAATTAAAGTTAAAGCAAAGAAAGCTCCTAATATATATGATAGTAAAAATTCAGACCTGTGTATTATCTCATACCCGAATATAGCTATAACCATCTGTGAGAAAGCTGAGACAATTATATACACAGTAAGCGGTAAAACCGGATAAGCATAGTAAAGCACGTAACCTGAGATTATCGCGTTTACCGAGAACCAGCCCAGCGTACTTATCCACTGTGCAAGTGAAAAAGGTATATTCCCGATGTCGCCAAAGATCCTTTTAGATATCATCATCTGCGGGAGGCCAAAGCGTGGACCTTCTGATGCAAGGTAGCCAACAAGAAAAGCTCCTATCAGGTTACCAAGAAAAACAGCAACCCATATCCATGACCATGAAATTCCAAGCGTTACCAGTATTGCCCCAAGAGCGTAATCTGCTACAGTAAGGTTGCTAGAAAACCAGAGCGTAAACTGGTAAAATGGGCTTCCGTGTCTCATTCTAGCAGGAATCTGCTCGATGCCGTAGGTTTCCATTCCGAACATAAGTTCGGAAAAATTAATATTTAACATTTACGGAACATATGTTCGGATGAAAAAAGATATAGAGGAAAAGGTCATCAAGCTGCTTGAGAATGGAGAGACTCTTCAGAGCAGCATATACAGAGTGCTCGATGTCTCAAAAAGCAGGGTGTCCGAAGTTCTTAAGCACCTTGAAGAAAGAAACATAATAAGAAGAGAGAGAATAGGGAAGAATTATGTTGTTTCGTTGAACTCATACGTAAAGGAATCTGGAAACTTGCTTAAGATAGGGATAATTAGGTCATCGGAATACGGATACATAATACCTTTAAGAAAAATAATTAAAGATAAGGGATATGAGCTAGAAGTTAAGGTATATGAAAGTGGCGTTGAAGTAATGAAGAACCTTGTGATGGGAAAGCTTGATTTTGGCATCTCGCCAGCAATATCTCAAATATTCTTTGCATACGCGGGCTTTCCGGTTAAGATAATAGCCCCTGCTGGATCTGGAGGAGGGTATCTATTCAGCACAGCAACCGACAGAAAGCCAAGAACCCTGAGCAGCAAGCTTTCTACAATGGAAATGATACTGAGGACTGCTGTTAACAGCTCTCTTATAAGGGATCCTTCTTATGTCGATTATTTTGATGATCCAATGAAAGCTTTAAAAGAATTCTCGAACGAGAAAGCTGATGCCATTACCGTGTGGGAACCTTTTGCAACTATTTTAAGATCTGAAGGTAAAAAGGAAACTTTTAGCTACAGCGAAATAGAACATTACTGCTGCACTCTTTCAGCACATTCTTCGCTAAAAGAGTCAGTCGTTGAAACCTTTAGGAAATACTTTTTTGAAAGCATAAACATCTACGAAAAGAACAGGAGCGGGTTTGCTTTCCCTTACTCAGCCCTGCTTGGTTTACCTTATGGTCTTGTCGAAAGAACGCTTAAACATTACACGTATCATCACGACGTGGATATAAGTATACTGGAAAGACAACTTTCGTATGCGGGAATATCTGTGCCAAGCCCTTCTGTTCTGAGGAGCATTATGTCCGGAAGCTGAGCTGTCTCCCTATAAATAAGTTAATCTGACCTCTTCCTGCCTTGATAGAGCTAAGTTTGTCGTCTTTTTATCAGCATCAACAGTACAATAGTTTGGTACTTATCTTAATTTATAATATTATATTGATTTTGATATTATTGAGGATTATATTTAGAAGAAACTATAAAGAAGATGTAGGAAAAATAAGCGAGTGAAAGTATATGACAATATTGACTCCTGGCCCAACTGAAATGAATCCTGATGTTTTAAGAGAAATGCTAAGGTCTGTTAATCCTGACCTCGATAAAGGTTTCTTCAGGGTTTACAACGAAACTGTTGAAATGATAAAGAAGCTGATAAAATGGAACGGCGACATCTATATAATGAGCGGCGAAGGAATGCTCGGGCTTGAAGTCTCGATTGCTAACACGATTAGAGAAGGAGACAGGGTTCTTTCTCTTTCAAACGGAGTTTTTGGCGAATTATTTGCTGACCTTGCAATGAGGTACGGTGCAAAGGTAGATACAGTTAACTCACCTTATGATGAGCCTTTTGACGCACAGCTTATAAAAAACGTTGAAAACTATAAAGCTGTAACTTTTGTTTATGTTGAAACGCCCTCGGGTTTGATCAACAATATTGAATCCGTTTCTGAAAGAATAAAAGGAAAAGGTTCTCTTTTCATAGTCGACGCAATTTCAGCTGTTGGAGGGTTACCAATTGACTGCGAGGCTCTGGGCATAGATATATGTCTGATGGCTAGCCAGAAGGCTTTCAGTTCTCCCCCGGGACTTGCTATTATTGCTGTTTCTAAAAAAGCCAAGGAAGTGATAGAGAAAAACAATTACAAAGGCTATTATATGGGGATAAAGGTTTGGGATGAATATTTGAAACAGGAAATGTTCCCGTACACGCCAGCTGCAAACGATATTCTTGCGCTTCACAGATCGCTTAAGGAAATTTTCAGAGAAGGACCTGAATCAGTTTACAGGAGGCATCTAGCATCCAAAGAAGCGACAATCGAGGGGGTCAAAGCCATGGGCTTGAAGCTCTTCGTTAAAGATCAAGCGTTTTCAGCCCCTACAGTAACTGCAGTTTATTCTCCGATAAGTCCTGAAAAGATAATTAATTTTGCGTGGGAAAAGCTTGGCGTTATGCTGGCGGGTTCATGGGGCCCATTAAAGGATAAGGTAATAAGGATAGGTCATATGGGTTACACGGCTCAAAAAAGGTTTGTTGCGGAAGGAATAGCAGCTCTGGGAGCTGCCCTCAACTATAACGGCATACCTGCTAATACAGTAAACGCGCTTAAAAAAGTCAATGAAGTGTTTGACAGCTACAACCTTTAATTTTTTAATGTTTTTTGCTATTTTGTAGTTAAGTGAGAAAAGGATAACAAATTTAGCCATTCAAGTAAAGGAGGAGCTGACCTCCTCCCCGCCTTAAAAGGCAAGGGTTTCCTGAGGTCTCAAGGGTTACACTCCTTTACGGGCGCTACTAACTATAAAACACAAAATATGAAAGTAGCTGCACAAGCTCTGTACCAGCGCCCCGGTTTTCAGCACAAATCGACATAGCCTGAGGATTATGCTCAGGCACCCAAGCTATAAGTTGACCAGCTCGTGTTGTTAAAAAACGAAGAACGATTGGCTTATAAAATGATTATTATTTCTTCAGAGTTTTAATCGTTCCATATAGGCGTAAAAGACGAAGCTTTCAGCTTTTGTTAAATAATACAAAATTTATTAACAAAACAAACATTAATATAAAGTAGCTCAAATTGTGCGAACTGTTGAGTTTCATTGAACAAAAGCATCGAGGCTGAGTATTTGCTTAAAGAGTTCTTTAGTAAGGCAAAAAATTCATCCTAATGGCAGGGTGTTGCCTGGTATTATGATAAAAAGCTTACTAGCATGGTAAAGGAGTTTGTAGCGGCTCACAAAAGCAAGTTAACAGAATTTTTTACAGAAAGAATAAACAGTAAGTTGATAATCGCGCATATACGAAAAAGTCCAGAGACAGTCATCTGAGCTGTGTTATCCTTTTGTAATAAAGCTTTGGGGCAAAGATCTTGTTTTTTCTCATAAAGGAGACGTTCCACAGGTTAAAAAAGATGAAAAGCATAAGCTTAAAACGTTTTTCCAAGCTGGCGAAACTGATTCTGAATACGCATTCTGTTGAATTAATCAGCAAGTAAGAAAGTGAATCTAAAAGAGCTGGCAGGAAAAATATAGAAATGCGTAGAAGACATAGGAAGCTTGGGAAAGTTTAACTTTTTGCTATACGATAAGGAATATATTCTGGCTTACATGAACAGGGAAAGAATGCTTCATTACTTGCTTAACACGGTAAGTTTAAAAGAGAATATTAAAGATAAAAGGGGAAAAATTAAAGGCGTTTATAATATCAACTGAAAAGCTTACAGATGAAGACTGGATTCCAATTCAACCGCTGGTGCTTTACATATTTCGTGACGGAGAACTTGTTTTAAAAATTAAGCCTGAATAGTGTTTACACAGATCCTTAATTATGTGTCTTAATGGTTTAGCTGAATAAATCGATATTTTACTTAACTTTTTGTAAAGCTTAAGTACAATTTAAATTTTTTATATATCATACAGTTGTATGATACTCGGAGTTGCGTTTGACCTAGACGGAACCCTTATAGATAACGCTGATGCCCTTTCTGTAGCCCTTTCAAAGGCTATCGGGGAATTTGGATACAGAGCAGAACCAGATGAAATAAGAAAGTATCTTGGACTTTCGTTTTACGATATAGTCTCAAAATTTATTAAGAATCCTGACAGAGTTTTACTGGAGAAAATAAAAGAGACGAGGAAAAAGTACATAATAGAGAGTATAAGCAGTTTCAGGATATTCCCTGATGCGCTGTATGCCCTTAAAGCTTTAAAAGAGCTAGGAGTAAAGAGCGCTGTTGCGACGAGTTTAGGGAAAGATCTTATAGACTTTGTTATTTTGTTATAAAGAATCTCAAGCTTGACAGCTATCTATGCTGCTGGGTAACGGTAGATGAAGTAAAAAAACCTAAACCAGAGCCGCATGTATTTCTTAAAGCCATGGAGCTTATGCAGGTTAAGCCAGAAAGCTGCATAGCTGTGGGTGACAGGGAGTACGACGTGCTAGCTGGTAAGAAAGCAGGATCCCTTACAGCTCTTGTACTGAGGGACAGCTTTAGCGTTTACGAGAAAATAAAGCCCGATTACATTCTTAAGAGTCTTGAGGAGTTACCAGACATTATTCGACCTCCTCGAAGTCCCGAGAAGAAGTGAGGCTTGTTATTCATTACATCAAGAGCCCACGACATCATGAAAACTCCAAGTACCTCTTCCCCTGTCATTGCTACAAGGAACAGTGCAACATTTGACGCAGAAAATTGTAAACCTTTGTCAGTACAAGTGAGATGGCTGAAAAAGCTGAATAGTATGGTCAAGTCTCTGTAAAATTAAGCGTCTATGCCAATATAAGCCTTAGTTCTCCTAGTCTCAACTTTAACCCTCTTTAGCTGGATTGGTCGTAAAGAGGATGACTTCTACGAAAAAATAAAAAGATAAGAGCTAAAGGATTTTTAATCGCTTTGAATAAAAAATGATTTAAGCTAAGGGTTGAGGAGAAGGGGTAAAAGGAGGAATCTGGGTAGCTTGCGAGTTAGCTTTTCTCAAGCTTTCTACGAGCGCTATATAAAGTAGGATCCACGCAACGAAGTCGAGGATTGGAAAAATTATACCGATGAGGAATAATATACCAGCAGCAAGGTAAAGGGAGTTCTTCTCAAAATCGTTTAGCTTGAAGCAGAGCAAGAGTATCCCTATGTAGCCAAGGATAATGAGTATGAAGCTTATCATCATTATAAAGACCCCCACTACTATCATTACTGTGAGGGCCCCGATCAGCATTAGAAGAGTCCCCCAGAAAAGGCCTAGGTTCACGAAAGTGCTGGAGGTAGAGAACTCAGGATTCACGTTTGCCAGCTTCTTTACTCCTGGTATGAACTTCCCCCACAGGCCTATGAGCGATATAATGGCTCCGATGAGCAAGAATATAGCTAATGGCACGAGAGCTAACATTCCTAGCCCGAAATTTTCCGTTACCATGTGATGGAATCCTGCGAACGATGAGCCTATGGTTAAGGTGAATACATATGTTATGCCTATGCCGAGCAATATCCATGCTATGAATTGATATAATACGCCTTCCCTCATTTCCCTGTAGGCTTCGGCATAATCGTGCTTAATAGGTGAAGCTGACATTTTTATCGCCACATCGTATTATGCATGAATGGATATATAAACCAAGCATCCATTTTATACTTATCTTCCTTTATGAAGATTATCTAAAAGGAAAAGTATAATAAGAAAGATAGTTCGAACAAAAACTTCTTATAAAAATTATATTTTTATTTTTAATAAATATTGCATGTACACACTGATAAATTGGAAGAGCACGAAGCTATTAGATAAAATTCAAAGCCTGAAGGAATTATAAGGTGGTTTACAAAACATTGTTTCCAAAAAATATTACATATAAAAATAAATTCTCTAGTTGACAAAGCGATCAATATTATAAGGACCGTGATAGACTATAAGTTTATTTCATCATTCTCTTTTTAAAAAGGATAAACAATACTTGACAGGAGGAGTTTACAGTGTTTTATCTGCAAATTATTACACCCCCCTCTCCAGCATATCAAAGAATGATTGATCGATGATCTCCTTTTTGGGAAGCCTCTTGTAGAAGATCGTTGCAGGCGTTTCAAGTCTTTCTATGTCAAAAGCTCCGTGTGGCCTTATGAAGTTGTACCAGTTC
>WYEB01000289.1_pt1 | contig 18697 bp, 17 predicted proteins | sample 6343061 | NCBI WGS metagenome assembly WYEB01 (sample SAMN13812332, study PRJNA600296) | hot springs metagenome | biome: ENVO:00000051; feature: ENVO:00002007; isolation source: sediment sample from Evening Primrose shelf | place: USA: Yellowstone National Park, Evening Primrose Hot Spring ... | reverse complement strand
AGCCGGGGTGGCCGAGCCTGGTTCAAGGCGATCCCCATGGGTTAACCCATGGGGACCTTAATGGGCCTGCTAAGCCCATCCCCGCAAGGGGGCCCGGGTTCAAATCCCGGCCCCGGCGCCACTGCGATTACCTCCCATATTTCACATCCTTCAACCTCAGCCTCTGTTACGGTTCAATGAAGAACCTGTTACGGAAATATAATTTAGGCCAGAAGATATCGCGGTAACACCAAAACTAGAAGCCGTTAGGGTGAATAACCCACCTCATTGATGAGAAAACCTAAGGAGCAAGGAACCTGGACTTAACAATAAGCCTGATAAACATGGTTAAGGATGGCAAACGAGAGCCTCAAATGTAATATACCGCATGTTGTCTCGCTAATTCACTTAACCTGGAGGAATTAGATCGTCTCCTAGGCGATGCACTTAACTTCAGAAGAACAACACCTAATGCATTCCTAAGACCAGAGGTTATTGAGTGAGCTAAAGCGGCATACTTTACCCATGGAGAATGAATACTCAAGTTCAGGGATGGTAAGGTCAATACAGGAGAATCCAAGTATAAGCACTGACCCAGGCTAATGAAAACAATGCCTAATTCTCCTCAATGGAATGGAATCAAGGCTAAGGTTAAGGAAACCACAAGTAGAGTCCTTAGTAAAAAGAAAACTAGAACTCTATGGGCTACGCAATTTTGCATGGATGGTAAGCTAAAGCACACTTAAGTTAATTGTAACACACTAAGAGTAGGGCACTGCTACTATTAAAGTTCAGTATCTTGGTTAGGCATCATTGACCACTTAAACACGAGGAGTTAAGACAATGTAAGCTAAAGCATACATTCACAATCTACTACACGTAAGTGTGGCTAAGGGCAGTTAAGTAAGGCACATGCATTTTAACTGTTTAAATTGCATGTTTCATGCATTCTTATCCATTCACTTCATGGGGTTCTAGATTCATTTATCCTATCATTGTTTTGCATGTTTCATGCAATCCTTGCATTTTACGTTGGACTTAGGATCATTGGAACATTGTTTCAATTCCTTCATTGCCTTTCAATTGGAACAACCATTCAATTTCTTCATCAAAACCATTGGAACAGGAATGAACCATAGAATGAGCTCTGGAGCCCTGTTCCAATGGTCACCGTTTAAAATAAACCACAAAACTTAAAAAACCTAAAAAAGCAGAGGAACCAGAAGATCTCAAAAGAGAATTGAAGGTTCTCAAACTGTTGTCGGTTGGCGAAATAAAAGTGTTATCATGAAGATCTCAAAAGAGAATTGAAGGCGTTACATTGATCGACTTATCAAAATATGTCACTAGGAGACGAAGATCTCAAAAGAGAATTGAAGGAGCCTCATTGATGAGGTATGGGTGCTGTACATCAACGTAAAGGTGCGAAGATCTCAAAAGAGAATTGAAGGGACAAAGCTACACAGGCTTTATCACACAACTACTAATGAGGTACAGAAGATCTCAAAAGAGAATTGAAGGCATCTTCAAGCATTGCCGGCCCGATTATTAGTGGCCTACTGAAGATCTCAAAAGAGAATTGAAGGACCTGCTCGGCGATTACGGATGCGAGGTTTGGCGCTAGGTTGGGGGAAGATCTCAAAAGAGAATTGAAGGTTTCATAGGCCTCAGGCATCGGTACCCAGTCATGTTGAAAGAAGATCTCAAAAGAGAATTGAAGGTAGAATACCCAAAACACGTGTGATTCTAAATGCCGTGTACGAAGATCTCAAAAGAGAATTGAAGGGGGTTAGGGACAATGAGCTTGCCTCAAGGCTCTTGAAGTGAAGATCTCAAAGGAGAATTGAAGGAAAGCCTCCCTGGCAATGATTGTTGTGGTGAATGAGCCTAGGGAAGATCTCAAAAGAGAATTAAAGGTATACCGAAGTCTCTGCTTGTTAAGAGGGAGATGCATGTTAGGAGGAAGATTTCAAAAGGGAATTGAAGGATTCGACTGACTGCCACCGGCTAGTTTACCAGGTGGCGTCGAAGATCTTAAAGGAGAATTGAGGTTAGATTAAGGAAAAGCATAAAAAGCCATAAACAGCTTAAGGGGGTGGTGGCCCCGGTAGCTCAGCCTGGGAGAGCACCCGGCTGAAGACCGGGGGGTCCCGGGTTCAAGTCCCGGCCGGGGCACCAGTGGTTACTTCAATGTGCCCGAATCCTATGGACCTAGTAGTCCCAGTGTTCATTAACTCAGCCAGCCTGAGTAATGCCCATAGTTGGGTTATCCTAGACTCCCTCCTACTCTTCACCTCATACTCAGCGCTCCCCCAGAAGCCCAATTGAGGCTGGCTCCTACCAGGTAGCCTGGTGTACACCACCCTACCATACATGTCCCTCATGTAGACGTAGTTGTAGGCCCACCTAACCAACCCAGTCCAATTCCTAAACAAGTCACCTCCAATGACGCTGTTCCAGTACAGCACAGTCGACCTTATGATGTTCTCCATGCTTGGGCAGAAGTCGAACTTAACACCCCTACGCCTCATAGTCCTCACCCTGGCAAACCTAATTGGCGATAGGAAGCGTATCCTGAACCTAACTGGGCCAGGTTTAACAAGCTCCTCAACCCTAACAACCTCAATGGACTTAACCTCAACTTTAGAATCCACGTTAAACAGCTTAACAGAATCCACGGAGTTTAAGGCGTCGAGGAGCCTAACACCAACACCCTCAAGGGTGGAAACCCTAAACTCCAACGCATCACCCGGCGCAACTAGCCTAGCCCTACTATCCCAAAGAACACTACCATTATGCCTAATCGGCGTGACGCTAATAGGCTTAGGGGTCTTTAAGTCATGCAACCGCCTAGCCAATTCACCATCAACCCTACCCAGCACGCCCAGGGCAATGGACATCGACACAGTCCCAGTAAAACCACTCAAAACCAAAGCCGACGAAGGCCTAAGAATAAGGTTAAAGACAAATATGGCGCTCATCCAGGCAAACAACTAAACACAGCATTAAAAGCATAACGGTATAGCTAAGAATAGGCATTACCTCGGATTACTAAGGACTACCAAACTGAACTGATGGTATTGGAAAACAACTCCTCTAAGTTATTCTGAATCATTGCTAAACCCAATTAATAATGGGAAAAGGATATAAGGTACATTATGATTTTTAGCTAATGTATATCGAATTAAGTAACTATGGCTCAATAAGGAATTTAGTGACGGATGGAAAGCCAAGACTCGACGCTAAAGGTGTAATGGTGATTATGGGTAGGTCAGGTTCTGGCAAGACACTCCTCGCCAACGCCCTTTACATGGAACCAGCCCTAACAATAGCCGATGCAGCTCGCCAACTTGAACTAGTTGAGAAATGTCCAGTAATAGTCGATGCCGTCGAGACCATTAAGGCAATGGCGAACCTCTTCGGGTTTAGGAACTACGATGAATTGCACGGGTTATCTAGGTTCTCGGTATGTGTTGAGTCGTCCATTGCAAGCAATGCATTGGTTTCGGCAAGCTATGACCCAGGTAGTATTGACTTCGTATGCCTCACTAATGATAAGGGTAAGCCGAGGATCGAGTTAATAATGGGTGGGAGGCGTACCACCGTTGAAAGGACGAGTATAGAGCTAGTTACAACGCTCATACTCAATACGGCGTCAATAATGTCCTGGCCGCGTCAATTAAGGGAAGGAGTCTACTCGCTAAATTACGAGGATATGCGGAATATTTTCGATTCCTTAAAGAGGATTGAAAAGAGGGCTGGTTACTGTGACTCTGACCTTGCGTTGGGTGTTAGTGCGTTGTTGAGGGCGAGAATACCGCCGTTGGTTGTTGGTGAGGAACTTGATTTTAGGCAAATACTAGAGATAGAGACTGCCATTGATTACTTAATTTTGCCGAATCATAGGATTACGCTTACGAAACCAACGGGCGAATTAACCATGCAAATATTCAATATTGCTAGGGACTTCGTTAAAGCCCTTAAGGAGGAGGCAAGCAGGGGTCAAGTTGCGGAACCCCTAATTTACATCGACGATGCGTTTGACGGCGTCTCGACGATTAATGCAAAAGAATTAGTGGGGGTGATGAGAGAAATCATTGCGAATGGGGCATCAATAATCCTCACGTCATATAGGCCAGAGGTTATCGCCGTGGAAGACCCCTACATTAAGGACTTCATAGATAATCACGCAACACTGTACATAGCCACCTATGGGTTAGAAACAATGAGTAAATACGTAAGTACAGGGCTTGACTACAGGCTCTGGCTCATGAATGCCGATACAATAAATGGTGAGGATTACGAAAAGATAATAGACCTACTTGGGTGATGTTATGGGCTCTTGCCAATCGGATCGTGAAAGGTATATTTGTGTCGAGGGAACTCTCGGTCCGGAGTTTGCCGGGTTTCGTGTTCGTGTTTGCGGGGACTCATGTGATGAATTAACTAAGTTAATTTCAGATTGTGCTGTTAAAACTTTTGATACTCTTAAGTTATTCGGTAAATCTATTGGCAGGCTTATAGGTAAACTTTTTATTTTTAGAGCTAGGAAACGCATTAGATTTAATCTATTTAGGAAAAACAAAACATGATTAATCTTTAATGAATTTTTTAATGATGATTGGTGTGAACCCTTTTCTATAGATCCATGAGTCTATGTCATCGGTTATGCTTATTATGTACGTTACTAACTCGCCATACTTACTTATTGGCTTGCTCATTAGTTGCTGGATCATACCATCAATAACCATTCTAATTGAGGTTCTCAGATCATAATCCAATGCGGCCTCTACATAATCGTAAAACTCGTAATCCACCTTCAATACTCCTCCACAGACCTCCTCGATGTGTTTTAATACTTTGATTATTTCCTCTATATCATTGGGTTTTGGGTATGCCTTAACCTGGGTGAGGGTGTCTATGACGCTCCTTCTTGCGCTGTGGTGTAGTATCACGCCAATTATGTAGGGTGTGGGATCCACGTTTAGGGCCTTGAATGTACCTAAGCCTTGGAATACGCGGTATGCGATCCACGCTGACCAGATCTCGTGTCCTCTAAGTGATATTTCGTCCTCCCTGTTACCGCATTTTTCGAATTCTTCTTGGTAATTGCTAAGGGCTTTGCCTATGTCGTGTAAGTACGTTGATATGGTTAATGCTATGTGTACGCTTTTGGTGTCTATTTCCGTAACTGTACTTAGTCTATTAATTACCATGGTTATTTCCTTACTGAGCTTCTCAATATCTACACTCCTGTACGATTCCTGTCTAGCCATTTCACTTGGGCGCATTATCAGTGTTGCAACGTTTCTTAGGTGTGTTTCTAGGTCATGGTTGCACCAGGCATATAGGGTCATGGTGATCACCCATTAATGTCTACCTCAAATCCCTCGCCCTGTATATAGGCATTGTCTTTGATTAGGAAGCCCAGTGGTATTGTTGCTGCACGTTCTTTATCCAGATTCCCTAGTGCTTTTACCCTTGCTAATACGTACTTGTTGAGGTCATATAGCCTTCTGCAACTAATTACCGAGCCGTAAGTTATTCTGTTTAGCGGTACTTCCACCTCCTCTACTTGCGCTCTTCCCTCCCGTAATATGGCTATTAATATTAAGGCTCGGTCGCCCCTTATTTTAAGCAAATTCCTATACAGTGGTGCGTGGTCAACGTCTCTGTTTAGGTATTCCAAGTCTACATTTACGGAGTTTTCCTCGATGCATTTAAGGGCATCTCTGTTCTCCTCTCCTAGGCATTCCTCGTACTTCGTGATTAACGTAATCATTTGCGTTTCCCTAACGAAGTTGCATAATTTCTTCAGATAATTAGTGGCGTCTTCTCTGTGTATCGTCACTAACTCATCTATGTTTTCAAGGGAGTTCTCAATATTGTAGTCTACCTTTAGGTTATTGTAATAGTCCTGATATATCATGTTAAGTAGGTTGAAGTAGGAGTTGGGGTCATTACTTCTAGGTACCCTCCAATCCAACTCCTCAGTACGCCTTAGTAAGGTGATTGACCCCTCAACAAGTGACAGGTCATAAACGCGCTTAACCGCTTCGTTAGTGTACTCCTCATCATTTGAATATAATATATTAATACGCGTTTTGCCATCACCACTGCACTCATTGAACCTACAGACCCTACCCACCCTCTGTATTAACTGTGCAAGTGGGGCTGCGTCAGTTATTAATGCATCATAGCTCACGTTTACGCCAGCTTCGATGACTTGGGTTGCAATTAATACGTGTGGTTCTTGACCCTCGCCGCTCTCCCTACCTGCTTTACTGCCCCCGGTTCTTTCCTTAGTTATTTCTTGAATCACCTTATTCCTATCGCCGTGCGTTAACCTGCCATGGAGTAGCAATACTTTTCCCTTAATCCTATCCCTGAGTTTACGGTAAGTCTTAGTGGCTAGTTTAACGGTATTCCTAATCACTAATACGCTCAAACCATCCTTAAGGTATTGGTCGACCTGCTCCACCACCTCGTCCACCTTATCGCCTTTGATAGTTAATACCTCATGCGTTAATTTTGTGGTTGAGCTCCAGTCTTTGTCTGGGAACGCTATATTTCTGCACCCTCTAAAGCTATCCTCAGTGATGCCGTTTTGCGAGTTGTCCATTGTTAAGATTATGCATTTGCCTGGTGATGTATCAGTTATTAACTTATTGACCAGAGAGTCAGGTATGGTCGCGGTCATCACTATAACGGGTAACCTAGCCCTAAGTAAGCTCCTGGCTACCGTGACTAAGCTTGCGTAAGCCCTAGACTCATCCACCTCAGCGAATAGGTGTACCTCGTCGAAGATTGTTAAAGCCGTGTATATTGACGCCCTCGCGGCCTCGAAGGATGCGTACCTAGTTCTATACGGCGTTACCTTAGTGAAGTTAAGTACGTAGCTGTCCAAAGTCGTGTAAATGAGGGGTGATAGGAATAATTCATCCTTACGCCCCTCATCAATCATCACCGATGCCTGGTATGCAACATCATTCTCCTTAATACCGAGTTTACTTCCATACTTACTGTAAAGGTACTTCGTGGTTTGGTATAAATCCTGTACGATGCTCCTCAGCGGTAGTACGTGAATGACTCTGCCTATTCCATATTCATAACCATAGTTATTAATGACCGCTGCCAATAATGGGCTTAGGCTTGATTTGCCATAACCCGTAGGTAACCTAGCTATCATTAATCCACCATTGATAACATCATCGATGTGCTCAGCAAGTAATTTAATACCAATCCTTACATCTCCATACACAACCTTAATGTTGTTGAGTAATTGCTCACCTATTAATGACATTGCAGTCACGCTATGGCGTATTTAACGTTTTCATACGTGCCTTGGATCATTCTTCCCAATCTACTTAACGCCCAGTTGTATATGCCGACGTCGCCTATCTGCTCAGGCTTTATCATCCTAAGGGTGAGTAGTGCATCGTACAGCGCCTGCTCCGTGCTCCCAATCCCCAGAGTCACCATGAGCAAGCCCCTTAGCACGTCCACGAAGGGCTTTGCCCTATTGACCCTATCCTTATCGTTAGATGTATAGTCCCTAATTACCTGCACCACAAACTCCGTGAATAAGCCCTCCTTATCATTAACAATCAGCGCCTCCACCAATGGCTTGTAATTCAATAAATCAACCACGAGTTCCCTCGTCACCATGAAGTTCCTCCCACCACCCGATTCGGCCCAAACCAGCTCAACAGCACCACCCCACACTCTAACCACAGAAGCTATGAGTAGGTGGTATAAATGCTCAGGCACTTCATTAATGTTGATTCCCCTTAGTAATTCACTTAATTTGCTCCTAGCGCCAACGAACCTAACAACCAAATCCCTATTAAGGGTCATTGGTATGAAGAACAAGTAGGCATCAGGACCAAACCTAGTTATTACTGAGGATGAGTAACCAAGAACCACGAGAGTGTAGACTAAGCAACTAACCTCCACGTTTTTATAAACGCCAGCCTTAATCTCCACACTTTTTCTTCTTCCATGTTTCTCAACAACGTTGAGTATGGATTGGGGCCAAGCCCTAACCCCCTCCATGAAATCTATACTGCTTATGATAGATGGTGTGAGCCTTCCAGGTATCCAACCATATATTTGCCTACCCCATTTTATAGATGCTGTAATTCCACCCATACCTTCTTCGCCTCCTTCCTGATAAATTTCCGTACTGCCTAGTTCCTCAAAAATATCCTCAATCCTAAGCCTATCGTTTATCAAGGACTTAATTAAGTCCTGAACCTTAGCCATACCCCTACCCTTAAGGCATACACCGGAGGAAAACCCATCAATGGGTTGGAAGAGCCTGCTTAAGACATTATTTAACTCATCACTATTAACATAATTAACTAATCTTTCCTTGAATTCTTTGCAATCAACACACTTAATTGTCGAATTAGCCTCATCGTACTCAAGACCACCACCCGCTAGAAACCTCGCGAAGAACGCGTTGAGTAATTTACTCGCGAATATTGGCGGCAGTTTATTGAGGTTTAGGGTAAGTGTACTCGTTGCCATTAACCTTCACCAGGTAAACCTCGTTTATGATATCCCTAAGTAATTTGCATGGTTTAAAGGGCATGAGGAGACCTGAATCAAGGCTTGATTTATTCAATGGTACTACGTATTTCAGGGTGTAGTCTGGGTTAGGAACCCTAAGGCCTGACCAAAACTCAGCCCTGCCCCAGTCCCAGAATTCTGCAATAGTCACGTCACTGCCTAAGCCGCTGGGTACATGGCTTATCCTGAAGTATGGGCATGGTTCATTCATTAATTTACCGCGTGCCTCCTCCACATTTAAAATACTAATACCTTCTATTGTTAATAAACCTTCAACGGGTCCAAGCCTTGTCATAGACGCCAGTCCATATAATAAGGCTTTCTCGGGATCAACATTACACTCAAACTCACCCAGGGCTTCCCTTAGCTTCTCAGTATCTACTAAGTAGGCGATCTCGATTTCCATCTTTGGTGCGTAGACCTTGCCCGTAACCCTCACGGCGAACCATTGACTTGGATCCTTAAGGTCCTCGACACGTATATACGTGCCTTGGAAGTGCCTAGTTATGTCCATGGATCTGATACCCCAGCCACTCAGCACCCTGAAGTACACGTCCTTAATGGCGGGTAGTATGAAGGTGATTATAGGGACACTATACCTGCTTTGCATATCCCTGGCCCGTGGGTTATGGATTATCTCCGGTATGGCTACACCACATAAGCCACTAATGGCTCTGGCTAAACCGGCGCCTAACGCTCCGACCAAGGTTGAGGGCTGCGGCACCACGTATGTGTCCTGCCTGGCGCTTGCAAGTGGGTACCTGATCCAGAAGCCCCAGTGAAGCATTGCCTGCGCTATAGCCATTTTCAGCATAGTTTTCAGCATAGTCACTTCATGCCAAGCTCCTCCTTAAGCCACTCCAGAGCCTTAGATTTAACGTCTTTAAAGAGCTGCGTAACATCCCCAATAGGTTTAACATCTCCCACATCTAAACCTGGGTCGAGTCTCTCATCCCTATAGGCAAAGATTTCATAGTCATATATGCCACCTAATAACTCCTTATTGCCCTTGGCTAAATTAGCAGTTCTATGTATGTAATCCCTAACGTGTCCTGGGTAAACTACAGTCTGAATAGGCTTGGTTACTAAGGCGATGCCGCTTATGGGTTGCCAATGGGGGCTGTAGCTACTGTGGTGCCCACCAATTAAGCCATTCTTCACTAACTCCGCTAGCGCATCAATAGCGAGCTCAGCACGCCTAACCCTCTCATCTGGAGCTAATGACTTGGATTTACAATCAATAATCTCAATACTCTTATTACCAGATTTTTTACCGGACTTCTCAGCCTTCTTACTATCAGGTGAAGATTTGGAGCCCTCTGAGGTTGTTGAGTATAGGCAATTAGATACTACGCCTATCTCGCTTAAATTAATGTTAACCGTGAATGTGTATACGGCACTTGCCGACTCCACGTAGTATATTGACTGAGGTTGTGCCTGGTCCCTGCTACGGCCAATTGCCTGTTGGCTCTGTGACGCGCTCCTAACGTGGAATTGAGTATCAAGCCCAAACTTAAGGTCATCTATGGCTGGTAGCATGTAGCTTACCTCAATCCTAGACGTCCTCTTTATCTGAATATCCTCCATTGGTATTAGGAATCCGCCAACATCCTCAATAGCGCATGTCTCCAGGACCTTAAGCTCCTTATCAGGTAGAGACGTATCCTTACTACTAAGGACTTCATGTAGATCTTTCTCTAAATTCTCAATTAAGACCGGTACACCATGTTTCACGAACTCACCGAGCTCACAAAGCTTACACACATTAATGCCCCTAGCCTTTGCTAACTTAACCATTATCAACTGGTAACCATGCCTAATAGCCTCGCCTGAAACGGCGGGTACTGTAAATACCTCATGCCTATCATTCCTAGGCACAATGATTGTGGCCCTCCTATGCCTAATTATATTGCCGAGCGGCTCAACGGCGTTGAGGGCTTCGGCATTTGTTAGGATCCTGAAGGAGAAGCTGGCGTAAATGCCCATGCTAATCACCTTGGCCTTGCCATAGCAAGAGCAGCTAATTCTGAAGGCTTCACTTTTAATTCATCAATCTCCTTCCTAAGGCTTTCAAGTTCTTCCTGTGTTGGCTTTTCTGGGCATGGTACAAGTATTCTTATTTCTTTGTCACTACTACAAATTTTGGCCCCTAGGTTTCTATACCATTCCGCATCCTCCTCTCTTCTTACTTCATATTCAAGGCAGACTTTGATTGTTTTATCTTCACCTCCTTTGCATCCTCTCTCCTTGAGGTTAACTCTATTAGGTTGTAGACGGTATACTAACTCAAGCATCTCCTCAAGCACAGCTAACGCTGTCTTTGAGTCCACTGAATTAGCAAACCTACTAATCATGTATAGCTGGCCGCTTCTTCTGAAGAACAGCAGGGTGCTGATTACTCCCCTGTATCTTTCGCTTAATTCCTTGGCTGTTTGTGTACTCATACGTTAGGGTTGGCTTGTTTAAAGTATTTAAACATTAGTGTAATGCATGGTATTGCGCTTTTCTGCATAATAACATGCATTACTGTCTTAACTAGGCCTCCGCGGCGTGATGGTTTGCTGATCATTAGGCTGCATGAGTAATGCATTTTAACTCTAAACAGTGCATGTTACATGCCTAAACTGTTCGTAATACCTGTGGGTTTCCAGGCGGAGTACCACATTAGGGCTTTAATAGATGTGCAAGCCAAGCCCAGTGACCTTGACGTCATACTAGCCTTAATGCCCGCTGAGACTAGTGAAGAGGCTAGGGATAGGACTCAGAAGGCCTTCGAGACCCTGAGGGGTATCTTTAAGGCTAAGGTCAACTCGCTGGTGGTCAACATTTCAAAGCCTGAGGATGCCATCCCCCAGATAATTTCAAGTGTCTTGAAGCTGGTTAGGGAGGTTAACGCTGATGAGGTGGTTTTCATGGTGTCAGGTGGGGTTAGGGCTATAGGCATGTACATGCTCATGGCCAACCTACTTCTGAATAAGGTTTCCCTCAAATCCAGGTTTTACGTTATCGCCGAAAACCTAAATACCCTAATTGAGTTAACCGATTTGTTGAAGCCCATAAGCACCGTTGACCTTAGCGAGACTAAGTTGATGCTGCTTAAGGAGTTGGAGGGTGGTGGATGCCTTAAGGCGTCTGACCTTTCGGATAGGGTTAACCTTGATTCATCAACCATCAATAGGCATCTAAGCGACCTTGAGGATAATGGGCTCGTTAAGAGGGGTAGTAGGGGTAGGTGTTACGGGATAACTAGGCTGGGGTTAATGCTACTTAGGGCTTACCTGGAACTCCGCAAATCCTCCTAAAGGCGCAGTAGCCGCATTTACGCAGGTCCCCCACCACCATGGGCTCCCTCTCATTAATCAGCATGGATCTTAACTCCCTAACTAAGGCTAACACCTCACCCTTTAGGCTCGGCGGTAGCTTAACCTCAACCACCCCCCTTGCCGATACCACGTAACCCCTCATCACCGGTTTTCTAAGGGTCTCCTCAACGATTAGTGCGTAGGCGGCGAGTTGATAAAGGTAGTGCCTATGCCTAGTCCTAAGTGACCTTGCACTAATGCCACTAAGGGGCTTCAACTCAATGATTACTGCCTCCGACTCACCTAGGCAAACGGCATCAACCTTACCGTAAACACCCAACCTCCCCGAGCTGAGCGGTACCTCGTAAAGTACGGTTAAACCACCGCACAGGTTCTTAATCAATTGATTATGCTGGGTGGCGTGGGTCATTGGGGATAATTGCATGGACTCCGTAACCCTGTTAACGCCATTAGTGAACACCATGTGGTAGGCGTACCTAGGGCAGTAGGCGTACTCCTTAATCAGAATCACCGGTATTGCTAAGCCTTTAGAGTAGCTTAACCTGCTGCTCATCTAGGCTCACCGAGTCACCCAGCCTAATCATGCCCATCACCGAGTCCCTGGGGACAACCATTATGAGTAGGCTATCGCCAGGGTTAATGAACCTGGTTAGGTACCTGGCCAGGTCCTTGGCTAATGCATAACCACCCCTACCTATGAAGACGCTCCTCTGCACCCTAGCCAAGCCCTTGGAGAGTAGTTTATCAGCCACCAACTGTCTAACCCTGTTACTGGATATGTCGTAGAAGACCACCACGTACATCAATACCACCTAATTACCGGCTCCACCAAGTCCCCGTCACCCCTAAGGTAGCTTGCAATGGACTCAACCAGCCTATTAATGGCGTTTAAGCCGTTGGTAACCCTGCCGTTAAAGTTCACCTTACCGTTAAGCTCCTCTATGATGGTCTTAGCCACCAACCCCCTTGATTGGTAGTCCAGGTAGTTGTTGACTAGGTTAACGGTTAACCTATTAGTTAAGAGGGCCTTATCCACCAGGGGCCTGAAGGGCTCCATTACGTCCAGTGTTAGGCTTGGCTTACCGCTCCTGTCGGCATGAAGGAAGCCGGCATAGGGGTCGAGGCCGTGTATCAATATAGCCTTCTCCACGGCATACCTGAGTATGCCGTAGCCGTAGTTAAGCATTACATTTAATGGGTCACCGCCCTCCTGGGCCCTCCCCCTGAAGTTTAACTCAGGGGGTGTTAACTGCGCTATTGCGCTCCAGTAATGCCTAGCCGCATGAGCCTCCACCTCTATTAACCCCTCACTGCCGTTAACCCTGTCCAGGCTGAGGGCTAGTTCATCAAGCTTAATTGCCTCGTCCTTAAGCCACTCAACCCTCCTAGCCTTAGCAAGGTACCTGAGTAGGTTAGCCTGGTTCATCAACTTAGCCTTAACCAACACCTTACTTACCCTTAAACCCTTACCGTTAACCATGGCTTCAAACTGCCCCCTCCTTGCCAAAACAGTCTTATTTATTATGGGTGGGTAAACCCTAGCCACAGGTTCACCGTTTGGGGCTAGGAGGACCACGTCGACGCCGTTCATGGCCAGTAGCCTAATTGCCTTAGCGGTGAGTGAAACCCTCGATGTAGCCACCACGATGGCGTCGACCGTTGAGTCGACCACGTACTCCTCACCATTAGCACCCCTCACCCTAACCACACCCCTCCTAACGTACACCTTATACGTACCGTTACTTAGAACCAGCATCACCGAGACCACCCCTGCAGTGGTTGTAAAATGGGCAGGTTTCAGGACACTTAGGCGCAACACCAGGGTCATCACCCCTAGCCACTATCCTAGCCACGGTATCACGCTCCCTAACCACAGCCCTCCTTAAGTCGTCCGTTAAGATTAGCACCCTGCTTGTTAAGCCACCGGTCCTAGGGTTAATGTTGACCAGCACCCCGTAGTTAACGGGGTTACCCCACATGGCCTCCAACGCCAATGCGTAGGCCGCTAGGGCAAGCTCTTTCCTACCCAGGTAATCCCAGTTATCAGTGACAACCACCTCAACTGGTATTAAACCCACGACTAAGTCGGGCTTAATAACGTCGGAGAAGCCTATTAAGGCGCCGTCAAGCGGCGGCTCAACAACCACCGGGGCAGCTTGGGACTCAGCCACTAGGCTCAGGGCTATGGCCGAGGCCCTATCGTAAACAACCTTAACGATACCCGCCAAATCACCTGCATTATTAACCAGACTCTGCTTAAGCTCAGCTAAGCCATCCACAAGTGAACCAACCTCACCCCTCTGCACATACCTAAAGGGGGCCAGGAACGCCTCATGAAGCACCCTACCCACGTTAAGGGCAGCGCTCTGGTTAACCTTAACACCATTAACCCTCCTGAGGAATGAATCCCTATGAGTGGGGCAGGGGGAGAAAACCTCCGAAACCGTGGGCAGATACTCATAGGGCGGCTCAGAAACCTCCCTAGACCACCCACGCAACTCCACCACCAAGTCACCAACACCGAGAATCCTAACCCTACTAACCCTAAGCACAAAACCCCCACAGGTAACCTAAGATTAACTTAACCATCATGCCTGTCAACCAGTTAAAATGCATGAAACATGCATCAACACCATACCTCAACTTTAACTTCACACCACATTCAACCACCATCTAAAGTGCACGATCACATGCAACCCCCACATTTTACATTGGACTTAAAACCATTGGAACATTATTTCAATTTCTTCATTTTCTTTCAATTGGAACAACCATTCAATTTCTTCATCAAAACCATCGGAACAAGAATGAACCATAGAATGAACCCCGAAGCCCTGTTCCAATGGCAAACATTTAAAATAAACCACAAAACTTAAAAACTCAAACAAGCCAGAGGAACCGGAGGATCTCAAAGGAGAATTGAAGGGGGTGTCCCTCTTGTGGGGTGGCTTCGTCCCAAACAACTGAGGATCTCAAAGGAGAATTGAAGGCAACCTGTATGCCACTTACATGTCTAACACTTACCGTGGCGAGGATCTCAAAGGAGAATTGAAGGAATCAACATTCAAAACACCGTCCAACAGGTACAGCAAACTGTGAGGATCTCAAAGGAGAATTGAAGGCAATACGAACTGACAACATGGGTTTCAGATAAACCCACACCGCTGGAGGATCTCAAAGGAGAATTGAAGGATTGTCGTTACCGCAGGTGGATAATCCCCCTTTAGTGGTAGGAAGATTTTTAGCTTATGCCGGTTGCCGTAATGCTTAAATTCATGTTAATGGTTTTTGCTTAATGGGTCAGGGGGAGTGGAGGTTGGCTTTACTTAGTACTGTTGGTACGAGTATACTGAGTAACCTTGAGGGTTCTGTTAAAGGGGAGGATTGCATGCTTTATGGTAAGGGTAATAAGCCCATTAGGCCTGTGAGTAGGGTTCTCTGTGACCTACTTAACCCACCTAATAAGCCGAAGCCGTCTAGAGCCCCTCCAGATGACCCAATTCAGTTTGAGTTCCTTAAGAGGGCTACGCCCGGTGACCCTGTGTTTAGGGAGGTTCTTGAGATAGTGGGTAGTGACCCTGGTAGGTTTAGTGCCGAGCTTAACTCTATGATGGCCTTCTTCAACTCCCTACCAGTCCGCCACAGCATTAGCGAGGTGGAGGTTTACCTATACCCAACCGACACTGGTACGGCTAGGTTCTGCGCGAACGTGGTTTACGAGTTGATCAGGGAGCGGGGGGTGGGGCTTCTGGGCATAGCCAAGGTAACGCCCTATGAGCCGATTGTGGTTAAGGGCTTTGGGGCTGGGCCAACATTCTTCAGTGAGGGTTTGGTTGAGCTTATTGACAAGTACGCCAGGTTAATTGTAAGTAAGGCTAGGCAGGGCTTTAAAGTCGTGGTTAACGCCACAGCGGGCTTTAAGCCTGAAACAACCTACACGGCCTTAATAGCCTTAATGTCCTGCGCCTGGAGGGTCATCTACATGCACGAGAGCTTCAGGGAGATTGTTGAACTACCCATGCTCCCAATAGGCATTAGGCAGGACTACTTGGGCGTCTTGGGTAAGGTGGGTAATGGGGCACCCAGGTATGTGCTTAAGCAGCAGGGTGTGGACGTGGATGACCTATTGGAGAGGGGCCTAGTGGAGGAGGTGGATGGCTTAATTAAGCCGAGGGAGTGGGTGAGGAGGCTACTTGAGGTGGTTAATGAGTGCTCCAAGGTTTCATAACCTAACACGTGTTCGCCTCTATTTTCCCAAGGCACTTCTCAACATACTTAACAAGCACCCTGCCACCCCACCTATACACGTGGGTGACCGTCTTCTCAAGCCCTGCGTGGGCGATCAGATTCCTCTTATCAACCGAAGAACACTCCCCACACCCCTCACCCATAACGCTACACAGTAGCCTCGGTTCACCTGTAATGCCGCCGGCGTACCTAACCGTAATGTTGTTCACCTCGTTTTCGAAGATCGTCCTCGCCAGGTTACCTATCCTAAGTGATTCAACGGCATCCCTGAGGCAATTCAAGTCGTAGCCGTCGTTAACCCTGCAACCCTCAACCACACCCTTAACGTGGCTTAAAACCCCGGTTGCCACGTATTGGAGCACCAGGTCACTGTTGGCGGCGTAGTTTCTACTCACCACCACGTAGCCGTCCTCGTACTTCACATTCACCAACCGCCTAATGGCTTCGTAAACCCCATTAACCTTATCACTCACTAGTTTCACGAATTCATCGAAGCCCTTCTGAGTGAGTGATGCTGCTATGTAGAGTATCATGCCGTAGTCAAGGGCGTTGCCCAGGCACCCAATGTACTTCCTGGATAGCTGCCTCACCGATTCATCACCCTTCCTAAGTTCTGACACAGCCTTCATTGGCCTACCACTGGTTATAGCCGACCCCCTCACCAGGATGTTAATGGAGGTTCCCTCGAACTCCCCAATCTCCCTTAGGGCGTCGCCTATGGTTACCCCTTCCTTATCCATATCAACCACGTTTACCCTAATGTCGCCGCAACGTAATTGTTGGGTGACTGGGTCTGAGTTAAGTGTGACCACGTACCTAGGACTTCCCCTGGCTGCGTAGAGCACCCTGGCCAGTGTCATGGCTGCGCTGTAGGTCATGGCTGGCATGTAGTTTACGCCATGCGTAATGTCTAGGATTACGGCGTCTGGTTCATAACTCCTCAACTCATCGTAAAGCCCCCTCATCAGCGTGAACCTGGCATTCTCAAGCGTGCTCTCAAACCTATAACCACACCTATAACCACTGTAGTACCCAGACCCAGGCAGCACCACGATGCTCAACCTGGAGTCGACGTCATCGCCTAGTAAAACCCTCGCATAACGCCCCAATACACCCCTAGCCCACTCCACCAACTTCATGTAATCCACCGATCCAGAGCCCTTAACCTCCTCGAAGAGCTTTGTATTACCGCTGCAATACTCATCATCAACTTCCCTCTTTCTAGCCTCATTACACTCACTTGAGCATTGACCCTGCCCCTGGGACCCAGCCCTACCTTGACTACCCTGACGACCAGCGCCCTCCTGGCACCCGGCCACCAATGTGTCCTGGCTGATAACCAAAACCCTCACATCCCAGCCTCCCTTCCTCAACTCATCGTAGATGACGGATGTTGAGGAGAAGGAGTACTTACCCTGCTGATCATACCCGCAGTCAATGGGCCTCCTACACAGCTCACCAGCCTCAAGCCTGGGTGGTATATACCTGACGCAGCTCCAGGTTAACGGTAAACCCCAGGTTGCCACTAATAATACCTTTTTACCAACAGTACTCATTATACCTCATAATTTAGTAAAGTATAAAAGCATTGCGCCTCTAGAATTAAGTGATAATGAAAGTTTACCTAGCCTCATGGGGAAACCCACTTGAGTGGGGTAACGCCAAGTACCGCCATGGGCCAGTGGGTATCGCGTACTACTCCTACACGACACTACCCTTCATGATGAGGGAGTATGGGGTCGATAAGGCTATCATCATAGCGCTGGACAGCGTGATAACGGCTAGGAGCCGGAGCCCAAATGAGAAAGCCCTGGACTGCGCCAAACAGGCGGGTTTAAATGTTGAGGATAACCTGATTAGCCCCGGTGAGGTGAAGGATTACAATGAGTGGGTTGAATTAGTCAATAGGTATGTAACGTGTGTGGCGATGACCCCCTCCTCGCCCTTTTGGGGCGGGGTTAATCTTGGGGGTCTTGGTTGTTTCCCCCTCTTTGGGGGTTAATGGTTTCACGCCATTGCTTGTTACTATGTAGCTGAGTATTTTTGTTGGTATTGGTGTTTCGTAGCCTGCTCTTTTTGCTATGTTTCTTGCTGCGTTTAAGTCAGCGTTGATTCCTATGCCCATAACTGGGCATACGTAGAGTCCTCTCTTGATTCTTCCGTTTTCATGGTTTGCATTGCATATTGAGCATTGCCTACTAGTACCATACTCATTAACAATGCTTAACTTGATCCCATACTCCTCAAGAACATCCTTAAGCCAATTAATGATCTTATTAAACCACCAAATGTTCACATTATACTCATTACCATCATCCTGGCTGACTAGATACGGGTAGCCAACAAACACCTCGTTGGCTCCCATTTCGTGAAGTGTCCTCGCCAGGAATCTGATTGCTGTCCTATAGTAGTGTCTTAATCTCTCCCTCCTCTTGTAGATTGCGTGTAGGTGGAATGCATGGTACTTACGCCAAGATTCAAATCCGTGATTCCTCAACCAATCCCTAATTGATTGGTAGGTTTTGATTTCACGCTTCCACCAGTAGTACTCAGCCTTAATTGTTGAGCCCTTT
>WYEB01000288.1_pt1 | contig 18738 bp, 17 predicted proteins | sample 6343061 | NCBI WGS metagenome assembly WYEB01 (sample SAMN13812332, study PRJNA600296) | hot springs metagenome | biome: ENVO:00000051; feature: ENVO:00002007; isolation source: sediment sample from Evening Primrose shelf | place: USA: Yellowstone National Park, Evening Primrose Hot Spring ... | reverse complement strand
CCTTCAATTCTCCTTTGAGATCTTCCGGTTGCTCTGGTTTTATTTGGGTTTTTAAGTTTTACTGTTTAAAATAAACGGTGGTCATTGGAACAGAGTTTCGGAGCTCATTCTATGGTTCATTCTTGTTCCGATGGTTTTGATGAGGAAATTGAATGGTTGTTCCAATTGAAAGGTGATGGAGGAATTGAAATAATGTTCCAATGGTTTTAAATCCAATGTAAAATGTAAGGATTGCATGAAACATGCAAAACAATGACAAGGCAAATGAACCAAAACCCATGGTGTGTATTGGCGAGGATGCACGAATCATGCATTTTAACCGTTTAAAATGCATGATAACTTGCCGATGATTTTTACTTGGCTTATTGATATTAGCCAGATTATACCCGTTGTTGAGGGGCTTAGGGTGTCGTATAACCGTGAGTTAAGGTGAGTTAGTATGGGAGTGCCGTGGATTTCTCCATTTTCATTTATGGGGTTGATGCGTAGTTGCACTGCCTCAAGGCGACTACACTAGTGAATACTCCATTCACCTTACCGCTGATATGATGGTCAAGCCTCGCCCTTCAGGATGGGGTTGCACCACTACGTGGGATAGGCTTACAACCCCCAGCTCCGCTGAATTATTCAGTAACCCCCAAAGAGGGGGTAACAATCAACCCCCAAAGTGAAACCCCAAGGCGGAGAGGGGGCCATTAAGACTGGCGTTATCCTTCGCCTGCCCTCAATCTCAATGAGGACGTGGGTTAACTGAGGCTCTTCAGCAACATTAGCAGTCGTAACCCCTAACCCTCTCTCCACTCTTCACCGGGTCGAGTTTGTTCACTGGACTCTCTGGGACGTGGTTGACGTAGCTCCGTGTCCACAAGGACCCTCGTGCGTATGATTCCCCTACCCTCCAGGTCCTCAACATTAATCTTAACCTCCACGTGGCCCACGGTATCTTGCATTGATGGAAGGGGTTTAAAGGGAGGGGCGTTGATTATTAGGAGGTGTGCATACCCAGGGAGGTTGAGGAACTGCTTAGGAGGGAGGCTTACGAAAGGGGCATTGACTTGGAGTTACTACTTATTGATAAGTTGGCTAAGGACCTAGACCCAGCCATCAAAGTATCCCTCTACCTCAATAAGGCTGAGGAGTTGTTTAAGGAGGCTCTTGACTACCTTAACAGGGGTGACTTGATTCAGGCGTCTGAGAAGGCTTGGGGCGCATGCGCATCGGTGGTTAAGGCATACGCCGAGGGGAGGGGGATGGAGCATTATAGGCATAGGCAACTTGAGGAGGCAATGAGCAGACTCATCTCGGAGAGGGGTGGGGATAAGGAGCTGATTAGCGGTTGGGGAACCTGCCTACGCCTACACTCCAACTTCTACGAGGGTTTCATGACTAGGCAGGACCTGGAGGCGTCACTGGAGCTGGTTAGGGGGTTCTTAAACAGGATGAGGAGTGAAGTACAGAATAGTAAGCCAGGCGGTAATTCAATAACCTAAGCCGTTTTAATCAATCAATACCATTAAACGTAGCCTCAACCGTAATCCCTAACTAACCCTGAGCTCAAAGTTAACCTTGACTGAATCAACCCTAGTAGCCTTCAAGGTGATGATTCTAATCCGCATAAATTTTGAAACAATCAAAATTTAAGCCATTAACTATACCTCACTTTTTCTAAGTAATTACGGTTATATTTCACTTAAGGCATTTTATGCATTCAGTTGCATTGTATAATAATCCGAAAAACTTAACGTAACTGGGTGATCCGCATGGGGGCGGTCCCCCTCTTCACTACGCCACCTTGGGTAATTGGGGTGTTTTACGCAGTGTTGGGCTTCCTATTTGGTGTGCTTGCGGAGAGGTCCACCTACTGCGTTGTGATAGCCACTCACCAGGTTATGGGTGTTAGGTACAGTAGGATCTACGAGATGATATTAACTGGCGTTGCAGTATCCTCACTGCTGACTGGGTTACTGGTTGCTTTTAACGCAGTACCCGCCGTGGACGCCTACATCCACATGCCCGGCGCTGGTTGGTTCACAGTACTGGGAAGCTTCATCTTCGGCTTTGGGATTATGCTCGGGCAGGGTTGCATGGTTGGTATGCTGTGGAAGAGCGGGCAGGGTTACGTGGTTAACTGGCTTGAGATACTGGGCATGATGTTAGGCACCGTTTTGTTCGCGTTCCCAATATACAACGGACTGGAGTTGGGTTGGTGGTGGCACCACACAATACCCTGGTTAAGCATAGCCAATGGCTCACCAATGAACTACACGCCATACTTAATAAGCGCCCCAATACCCATAAACGCCGCCGCAGCCATAATGGGGGTGGTGTTCTTCGCAGCCATTATGCTGGTGGTTTATAGGCTTAGGAGGGTTAGGTTAACCTTCGAGGGTGGGGAGGGGCTGCTTAAGTCGCCCATATTCTACGGCGTTTTATTCGGGCTATTCATGGTTGCCTCCTTCATCTTCCTGGCTGGGCGCGGTTTTAACTACCTTGGCGTAACCACGCCAGTTGGCCTACTGGCCGAGTACCTACTCAACCCACTGGGCATCCACCTGGGGACTGCCTCAACGCCTCACAACTGGTTCCAGACGGTGGGCATACTCAACCCCTTCACCTTCTTCGTACTCATGGTGATCACTGGGGCCTTCATATCGTCAATGATCAGGGGCACATTCTCAGTGAAGTTACCCCCACCGAACACGAATAGGGTAGCCGAATTCGCAATAGCCTTCACAGGCGGCGTCATATTGGCCATTGGGGCTAGGATAGCCCAGGGTTGCAGTGTTGGCGGCTTTTGGTCAGGGTTAGCCGGTTTATCACTGTTCGGCCTACTCTTCACTGTCGGCTTCATACCAGGCACCGTGGCCGGGTACTACACCTACGTGGCGTTGAGCTCTAGGGCAGCTGGCCTAGTTAAGAGGACTAGGGCAACGAGCCCCACGGTTAAGTTGAGGCTAAGGGGCATTAACCTCGATGAGCTGGTATTCGGCTTAGTGTGGTCCCTAATGTTAATTGGAGTGGGCCTTGAGGTCATGGGTTACTACGGCATAAACACTGTTAAAATAACCCCAACCGCAGCCCAGCAGTACGGCCTAATCCTAGTGGCATTGGGATTATTAACAATGCTAACCACGGTGGCCATAACCCTACTCAAAGGCTATAGAACAGTGAAGGTGACCACGGCAATTAAGGCCTAATCAACAACCATGCATACCCTCAAATCGAAGATACTCTTAGTTTTAATGCCGCTAAAATGAAGTAATCCATATTGCCAACTCACCTTCTTGACTCTGATTATGGGGTGTTAGGTAGCATAATCTAAAGATTCCTCTACCTAACACCATATACTTCATAGCTAAGTTAATTCAATGTTAGGTTACATTTTCTTCAGATTCCCCTACCTAACACCAATGCACCGCACATTGGTGTTAGGTAGAAGAGTTAGCTTATTCATTAAACATCACCATCACTTGTGGATTGATGAAGTGCTAAGTGTTAGGTAGATGATGGTGAATGTACGTTACGCACTAGGGTTCTTCTACGTAATGTAATAGTCCTTACTGCAGGGTTTCATTATTATAAGCCCTGGTGATATTGGTGGTGCCGTATGGTGTTAGGTAGAGGAATCTTTAGATTATGCTACCTAACACCCCATAATTTGATCCTAACAATCGGTGGCTAATGGATTAACACCCTACATTGTATGGTGGAGATGCTTTATTTAGCCTGCCTTGAGTTGTCCCTATGCCTACTGTTTACGTTGGGGTTGTTGTGGGTGTTTCGATGCTTAGGAATGCCGTGGATAGGGGTGTTGCCGGTGATGTGGTTCGTAGGGCATTGGAGGGTGAGGCAAGGGCGCTTGAGGAGTTGGGTAGGCTTAGCCTGGGTGGTTCATTAACGAGGGCGCTGCTTAACTTCGCATGCAGTGACCCTGAGGGCTGCTGCGCAGAGTTGAGTAGCATTGCGGGGCTTAGGGGAGTTGTTGAGGGTGACTTTAGGGTTGAGTTATACTACACGGACACTAGGACCAGTTGGCTTTGCTCATTAACCATAGCCCAATGCCTAAGCAGCGGCATCCTACCCAACATTGAGGTGGTTGGCAGCGTTCAAATACCCCTCTTCAGTGGTGACCCTGAGGGTGGGTTAGCCTCCCTAGTGAACGCCGTGGGTAAGAGGCTCTTTGAAGCCGCTGCCAAGGGCTGGGAGGCCTACCTCGTCATCACGGGTGGCACTAAGGTTGAGACCGTCTTAGCGTCAATGGTGGCTTGGCTACTTGGGGCTAGGCCAGTCTACAGGATTGAGGGTGGGCCACTGCTCATATTGCCTAAACTACCCATAGCCCTCGCGGATGAGCTAGTCAACAGCCTATGCAACCTAGCCAAGGGCAACCCAGTGCCCAGCGGCACGGTGGCTGAGTTGGCTAGGTTAGGCTTTGTGGTTAAGGGTAGTGGCGGTTACACAGTGCCCAGGTGGGTTGTTGAGCTGCTTAGGGTTAGGGGGCTTTGCTAACCCACATGGTGGGCCATTGCCTTAACCCTAACGTAGAGTGGGTACCTGTAGGCAAAGGACCTTACGTGGGCTAGGCCCGTTAAGGCGGTGGTTAGGAACCTCCTCTCGGTGCTGGGTACACCAAGCCTCTCCAGGACCTTCTCATCACTCCTCAGGATTATTTTAGTGTTGGTTAACTGGAGGACCGCGTCGTTTAGGTCATCTGGTGTGTGGGTTGCGAAGACGACCGCAATCCCCCTACCCCTACCAAGCCTGGTTAACCTAGTTAAGTGGACCTCAAGCATGCTCCTCTCATCCTCACTCCTGGCCTGGGGGAAGAAAAGGTGGGCCTCATCTATGAGCACCACAGCGACCCTCCCCCTATCCCTAAGGTGCTCAGGCCCCATGAAGCCGTACACCCTGTCGAGCACCCTGTAGACCACTATCCTCTGGACCATTGGCTTAACGCCGGGTAGGTGAACGACCACGTAGCCTGGCTTAAGCACCAGCTTATAATCCGGCTCAACAACCTTAACCCCACCCCCCTCCACGTCCACTACCCCTGACTCATCCATGGCCAGCATCGTCCTTATTATGTTCTCCAGTGTGCTTGTGTGAACCCCAAGATCCCTTGAAATCACCTCGTAGTTGAGCAGTACCCTATCCCTAGCCGCGGTGTCGCTTGGGCTTGTTAGGAAGTTGAATATCCCCCTAAACGTTAAGGCCCCACGGGACCTCCTCCTAACCTCCTCAATAACCCTCCTGTAGAACATCCTGGCCTGCTCGGTGAGCATCCCGGTTATCTCATGAACCCTCAGGAGTACGTCCCTTGTGCTTAGGGCAAAGGGGATTAGGGTAACCCCAGCCCCCCACCGGGGTTCAAGGAACTCTAGATGCACCTCCCTCACTATTGTTAGGCCGTCTTTCCTCCGCCTCCTCCCCACGTACCTATACCTAACCTTCCTCACGTCTATCCCGAAGTTCCTAAAGGCCTCGTTAACGTAACCCCTAACCAGGCGTCTAACAAAGTCCTTAACTCCCCCAGCCCTCCTCAACATTCCCCTCGTTACAGGCACTATAATCCTCAGGTTTACTCCATCAAGCAGTAGGTGGTGGTAGTGTCCCACAGTGTCCAGGGCTATGACCGTTGCCTTACCCCAATTTTTAACCAGGTCCAGTGCCATGTTCTTGAGGAGCGTCGTCTTACCACTACCCGTGGTACCCACCACCAGTACGTGGTGCCTAAGCGCCTCTATGGGTAATTTAACCTCGTTACCAGTAACCTCAACGCCGCTGGGTAGGGCTAAGGCCCCGAGCAGAACCCCATCCCTGGGTAGCGAGAGCATTGCAGCCACCTCACCAGCTTCAGGTAGCCTAACCCTGGAGTGTATGCTGGGTGGGGTGCTGGGTGGCCTACACTCGCCGTTTACGCATTCTGAAACCAACTGGAGCCCTATGAACCTAGGTATGTACCTAACCCCCATGGCCAACTCCTGCTCGAGGGATAGGACTGGGGTCTTGGCTATTGAGTAAATGTCCTCAACCCTGGACTCAGCCACCCTAGCCAGGTATTTGACCCTACCGGACTCCACTACTAGGTATTCACCCACCGGGAAATCCCCATCGCACTCAGTGACCATGTGAACCTCAGCCCCCTCAAGGGATACGGCACTCGGCATTAGCCTCGTTATCAACCCCACGTACCTTGAGCAGTCTATGATACTCACCTCAATCACCCAACTCCATGAGTGACCTGTTAAGCTCCTCAAGTCCCTCGTAGGTTAACCTAAGGGGTGAGGTGGATGCCAGCAGCTTAACGGCGCCGCCGTTAAGCCTCCTGGATACCCTATCGGCTAGGCCTATGGGTATGGGCACACCCCCAGGGTTCATTAGCCTAGCTGCCCTTAGGGCTCCATCCTCAGCCAGCTCTGGGTCGAGGGCCTCAACCCTAACCACATTAACCCCCCTACCCAGCCTTGAGGCAACGTACCAGCAGTACTTAGTGTACTCACCAACCTTAATCTTAATCGGCCCCACCACGGCTGTGTACAGTGGGTTACCGCCGAAGTGCCTTGAAACCTCGTTCTTAACAATGGTATCGTCATCCACGCTCAACCCCCTACACCTGGCGTAGTAGGTTGACTGCCCAAGTCTCTTAACAACCCCAATAACCCTAGACCCCAACGCAGCCTCAACCCTAAGCCTCACTATGCCCCAGTACAGGTCTGTGTAGGGGTTACTGGCCATGGTTAGGACCCTGGGGGTGGGGAAGATAGGGCCGTCTAGCATCAGCAAGGCCCCGTTAAGCCCAAGTCCCCTGAAGACCCTAACCAAGCCAACCTCAACCTCAGCCCTAGCCTCCTCCCTAACGGCCTCCTCATTGTAGGTCCCGTCAAAAACCCTATTTATTATGCCTGATTTAACCAAGGCGAAGCCCCCAATAGAGCCCTCCAGTGAATTCACCAACCCCTCACTGGCCTTAAACCTAAGCCTCAACGCCAACCACCTAACCCTGGCATTGCCTGGGACAAGGAAATTGACTGGGCCAACTAGGGCTCCGGTGGTTACGTAGGCGTCCGCGGCCTCAAACCTAACCATGGATGATTGGGAATCGAGGCCAAAGACTGGTTGATCCCCTTGGCTAACTGGTTCATCAACCCTCCTAACCTCAACATCCCTACAGTCAACCTCGAAGTAGGCCTCACCCAGGTCGATGGGGTCACTTGAGGCGAATTCACCGACACTACCCTCAAGCATGCCAAGGGTCTCAGCGAACCTAAGCAAATCCTCCACAGTTTAGGTTAACCGGTTAAAAGAAAAACCTAACTCAACGCTACTCTGTAAAGTGACCCGTAACCAAGCTCAGACAGAAGACCCACAGCCAAGGCGCCTCTGCACTCATCACTATTCCTAAGCCTAATCACCGTGCCCTGGGGCAGAGCCTTAAGCATCGGCCTCCTGAACCTGCCCACCTCACTAAAGCCTAATCCAAGATCAATGACCCTAACCTTAAACTCATCACCGCTAAGAACCCCCATAAACCTCCTCAACACACTCAAGCCCAGCAACGCTACTGATTTCAGTGATAGGCCTATCTGCATTAACTTCACGTACAAGTACAACGGTGGTTTAAGGCTTTTCATTAACACCTACCAAAACCACAAAAACAATACATAGATTTGGAGAACAGATAGGCCCTCTAACGGAGACCCATTAATAGACTGAGAAAAACTTTATAAATAAGTTAATAAAGTTAATTTTGCTTAAGGGTTATGTCTAAGTCGTCAGTTGTTACGGTCTATATCGCCACCTGGGGTAATCCGTTGAGTTGGCAATATGTTGAGTATGATTGCGGTAAAGGTAATATATTTAGGGGATTTGCTCCAATTATTTGCGCGGGTGATGCAAGGAGACATATAATACATGTGTTGGATAGTGTATTGACAACACAGACCTTGCTTAATAATAAGGACGCGTATGAAGCCCTTAAGAAGCTTGAAGAGGAGAAGGAGAAGCATAAAATTAGGGTTATTAGTAATGAGAAAGAAAAGCTCATAACAGTAACCCCTACCGAGGGATTAAGTAGTCTTAATGAGTGGAGGGATTTAGTTAAGAGGTATATAGAGTCATTGATGCCCAAGTTGCGTGAAGGTGTTGATGTTAGGGTAGTGGTTACGTCGTCACTCGGTAAGTACAGGGTCGGTAGTACGGATTTCTGGTCCTATGAGGGTCATTATGAGTTAATGATTATGGAGCTGCTACAACAATTGTGGGTGAATATTGAGGATTTAATTGAAGATGGTGTTCAATTAAAGCTTCATATTGATTTAACGCATGGGGTGAACTTCATGCCTGCCCTAACTCTCTACGTATCAAGACTCCTTGCGTCGCTTGCCCTAATTAATGGCGCAAGCAAGGTGACCATAACAGCTTACAACGCAATACCTGAAGTGTGGAGGTACGAGAAGGTGTTCAGTGAGGAACAGGACAGTATCGTGGTCCCTGAGAAACCCAGTGATTCAAGGGTTAGGGCATTAATGATGGGATTAGTGCCATTTGTGTATAGGTTGTGTATTGATGGTGATGAACAGGAGCCTAAGGTTAATGTATTAGCTACAATTGATCATAGCGCCAAGTCAGTTAAGTACGATATTAAGGGTAAGAAGTACAGAAATCACTACGAAGCACTCCTCGCCTATTACACATGTAAGGCGATTAAGGGGCTAGGTGATGAGTACGGTTTGAGGTTAAGTAAGTTATTAGAGACTAACATATTCGATAGGGTGAGTCCCGTGGTATCTAGGTTAGTTAAGGAGGAGGTGAATAACATGCAAAACACAATAATTAGTGTTAAGGATAAGGCTAAGGACGAGCTAAAGCATGGAGTTACTTATGTAAAGCTGCTTAGTTACCGCTCAGAGTCTTATGTTGAGGGGGGCGAAAGTAAGGAGCTCAGTAAGGGCGATTGTGGAAGGCTGGAGAGGCACGCCATAGCCCACGCCGGTTTTCTGAAGGACTACACAATAATTAGGGAGTGCGGGGATGATTATTGCATCACAATTGATGACGCCAATTACCAGAAACTGCTTGAGTGCCTGGGTCTGGAAGAATAGGTGGGGTTAATGGCAGGGTGCGGTGGTTGTGTTTTATTGGGTGTTACCGAGTAGGTGTGGTGGTTCGTTGGTTAATAATTACTTCTCATTTAGACCCGTTAATAACGCCGATGTGTTGGTTGAGTTGTTGGCGATCTTCAGTGAGTGCGGTGTAATGCCCATGCTCCATGTGCCTGGTATTGCTAGGTACGTAATCGATAGGGAACTAAGGCCGAGGCTGATTGTGAGGATTGATGACTTGAGCGAGGCAACACTAATGATAGGGGACTTGAGGGTGATTAAGCAGTTAATAGGCTTTACAACACGGTTAAGGTGCAGGCATGGAACATGCCAGTTCAGGGGTGATTTAGCCTTGCTCGATATTACCAGGTTCTCGATGAGGTTACCAATAGTGATCAAGGTGAGGATTAACGGTAAATCACTGGTGCTTTAACCCGGTACATAGGGCCCAGCAACCGCCAATATCCTCGCACCCAAAATTATTGAGACACTCGTGCTTAACCCCCTCCTTAAAACCGTCACAATCACACTCTATCATGAGTACGACATCAAAGCCTTTACCAACACAGCACGTGCCGAGATGGGACTCGTGCTTATCATAACATACGCAGTTCCTGCACTCATCATTGTTCATAAACTTCTTATAGTCACATTCACATTCAGAAGAGACGTGGAACACTCCTAATTCTTCTCCACACTTATTCACATATCGTTCAATTCCTTTCTCAGATAATACGCAAATTTCGTTTTTATAAATATCGATATTTTTTAATAAATATTCCATAATTTTACCATAACTCGCAGAGTTACTTTGCTCATTAAACCACTTCTCTTTAGCATAGCATAAATCAATGACGTTGATGCCAATAATCATTAACCCACCTCCTTACGATGGCTCCCTGCCAAAATAGATAAAACACCCGTCTCAGTAAACCCGGGCACAGCCGCCGTATAATTCCACGGCTCGGCAATTAACGTGTAGACACCCCTTTCGTCCATCCTCCTATCAAACACGTAAACGCCCACGGACTTTCCACCAACCATTAACGCGCCTCGTAGGAAATCGAAGTTATGCGTTGCGGCTATAACCCGCATGGTATTGTCACTCATCGCTAATTTAGTCAATAGGTAACCGAGGAACATTGCCATAGAGGGGTGAGCATGCGTCTCAGGCTCCTCGATGAGGAGGGCCTTCGTGCCCTGCATTGCGTACGTCAGTACTGCATAGAGAATTACGAGTGATGGGGCGAAGACGCTTGATAATACCTCAATATTGGAACCCTCAGCGCCAACCTCCAAGTCACTCCATAACCACCCGTCACTGGTTATGTCAATGAATAATTGTGAGAAGTGGATGAGGTCTGCCTTAAATATGTTCACCTCTTCACTGCCTATCTTACTCGCTATTTCCTCAATGAGTTTTTTGAACCCATCCCTAACCTCCTCGAACCTCCTATATGCCATTGAGAGCCTATGTGTTGATGCGTAATTCTTTAGTTCCAGGATTATTGACCTCTCGTAAAGTAATTCCTCGATTCTCTTCACGCGACTCTTTATTCTCTCTAACGCAGGGGGTGCTTTTCCCTCCTCGCCCCTAATTAATTCATCAGCATTCTTCCGGATCTCCTCCAGGTCTTCGCTAATGTATTCTATTGGTTGTGCAGTGACCCTATAAGCATCAACGAAGACCGTGTAATCAACCCTCTCACCACCCTCACACCTTACGAATTGCTTCAGGGAATCAATTTTACTTTTAACGTAGCCCCTCACGAATTGCTTCCTGCTGTACATTTCGGCTATGCACATTAGGGTTATGGACTTGCCTGTGAGGTTTGGCCCTATTAGTATGGTCATTGGTTTGCCATAATCTATGTTAATGTTCACCGCCACCTCCTTATTGCCGTAGGGTATTGTTCCCTGAATTTTCATAATTTCCACTAATGTTATGTGATTACATATTTTTAAACTTTGTTAATGAGTTAAAACTTAAAAAGGTAACATTAATTATTATTTTTAATGCCGTATAACAGATTCTATTCAACAGTCTATCAAAATTTTAGGGATGGTAAATATGATGATGGGTTGAGGGGGCTTGCCGGTTATAAGGTGTACATTACTACATCGGCATCCTTTAGGAAGATATATAATCAATTAGTCACGGTGCTTGATAAGATAATTGAGAGCAGTCCTACGCAGAAATCTCAAAGTGGAGGTACCACTAGTGGCGTATCAATGACACAGTTGACCAGGCCCCTGGTTAGGTTAAACATACTTCTTGAGTACCAGAAGAAGAGACGTGTAATTGATGATGACTTGGCCGACGGCATTAAGCAAGCCCTTGATGAGATTAGGGCCAATTTGAATAATCCTGATAATGCTGTTAAGTACGCCACGGCGCTTAGGGATTCATTGGATGCGTTTCTCGCATATGTGATCTATGGTATGAAGGGTAGGGGTGAGGAGGAGTATGGGTACTGAATACATATCACCACAGATTAGGCTTATTGGTGTTGCAGAGTTGGATTTCACGTTAATCGCTAAGAGCGGCTTCCTGATTAGGAGCGGTAGGGCTAAGGAGATCATGGGTGCGGCTGATGTTGAACCCCTCTCAATAGCTAAAACCTACATAGTTGATAACAGGCCGTATAGGATTAGGGTGCCGTACATACCAGGTAGTTCCCTCAAGGGTAGGGCTAGGTCACTCCTTGAGGTTGCTCTCGGCCTCGACCTACACACAACTGATGGGAAGATTTATTATCACATGAGGGTTTCGAGGAGCAACACTATTGTTCATGATGACCCATACTGCCCCGTTGACAACGTCTTCGGTTCCATGTCTGTTCAACCACAGGCCTTTCAACCCAGTGAGGAGGGGACTAGCCCATACTCATGGTTTGTCGAGAAGTGTTGGGCTCCGACTAGGGCAATATTTAGGGACTTGTTCCCATCACAGGAGTTCATTAAGCAGTTGTGTTATGCAAAGGGTGGTTGCGAGAGTGTAGGTTTCGATGATTTCGTAGAGGAGAAGAGCGAGAATAGGATTGATAGAGTTACCTCGGCTGCAGATCCAAGGACGATACTTAGGGTTAGGCCTGACGTTGAGTTTAATGGTTCAGTGACATTCCTAATATTTGACCTTGATGTGTGTAGGCGTAAGGAGTGCGATGAACACAGCAAATTCAAGGACTCGATCAAGGATTACCCAGCCAGGTACTACCTAACAAGCCTAATCGACTCGCTAATACTCGTTGAGGAAACTTACATAGGTGGCTCAGGGACTAGGGGCTATGGAAACTTGGAGTTCAGTAATATTACACTTAAGTTCCAAAACCTAGCTAAGGGTGAGTTTGAATTAAGAGAGATAGTGAGGGCTAATAGACTGTTTGACGTTAGGAAGGCCGTTGAGGGGGCGACGGTATTTGAGGAATTACGTGGTGTAGCATGCAAATAGGCTACGTTATAATTGAATTTAATGGCCCGTTTAGGGTTGGGAAATCTGGACTACTGGATGCATTTGACTATGTACCATCAGACACCGTGTACTCGGCGCTTGATTATCTGAGGTTCATGGGTTTTAACCACGGGATAGTATCCGTTTCCTCAGCCTACCCCCTCATCTACGTCAATGATATCCATAGGTCAATTAGCGATTATGGCACAGTACCAATACCGATGAATATTAAGTTGAGTCTCATTAAGAGGATTAATGATGAGAGGCCTGACTTGGTTAAGCAGATTAGGCGCATTAATTACCTACCCATGAAGTGCCTTACAGCTAAAGGCATCGGCTATGTTGTTTATGGGGATTATTTAAGGGTGACGTGTGGTGATGAGGAGTTTGAGTATGAAGGGTTTGGGGAGTTAATGGGTGTACAGAGGAACGTCATAGGTAGGGCTATTGGGAACGCCGACACATTTAGGGTGGTGGCCTTCATGCCTACCGTGAGGTACATTATTTACTATAGACAGCCCCAGGATGGCATTGATGTTAAGGAGGGTGAAAGGGCCTTCTCAATGATTGGCGAGCTGGGTATTGGTGGGGAGAGGAGCATTGGTTTTGGGCACTTCAAGGTCGTTGAATCAGGGGTGATTAACTACACCGGATCCGGGGACTACGCCCTAATACTCGGCACCGCGTTGCCGAGGGTTGACTCCATTGAGGGTTACTTGAACACGACTGTTAGGGGTTGGGTTTGCTCACCATACTACGTTATAGGTCCAATACACGTCATCGCTGACGGTAGCGTGGTGCCGAGGGGTTACGTGGACTTTGAGGTTCTTAAATACTCCTCATGCGTGAAGAACCTGAACCCCCTGTGGTTGCCCTATGATGCTGGAGTTCACAATTAAGACCCCCACCTTCGTGCTTAGCGGAGGTAGGTTGATTAGTGGAGTTGACTTCGTGGTACTTAGCAACAACCTGTACGTTATAGACATTGATAAGTTACCCATTGATCAAGTAATCAGGAACCCAAGGATTAGCCTCGACCTACTTATTAAGGAATTCGTAATGAAGGAGCCGGTCAGGTACTCAAGCCGCTTCTACAGGATTGAGGAACAATGCACGTCAAACGAGGTCCTTGACCACAACCTGGAGGGGGTACCAGCCAGCGAGATTAAGGGTATCCTGAGGACTGCATACCTATATTGGCTACTTAAAAACGACTCAGATAAGAGGGTGAGGTTCCTGAATATTGTTAAGGAGAAGCTTAACAATGGTGAGGCTTTAAATAGGATCTCTCCCGATGCTGAGAAGGCGGCCTTAACGGTAGGCATTAAGGTTACCTATGAAGAGGAGGAGAAGGAGTTAACGTATGAGGTGATGAATAAGGTGATAGTCAAGCAGGTCACTAGGCCAGGGCTGACTAACTACGGTGTCTACTGCATTAGGGATCGTGGAGGCAAGTTCTCAGTACGCGCATTAGGGTTAAGGCCAGGGACTATAATTAGATATGAGTTAATCATTGATAGAAGGCATGAGCATCTTGGGCAGGACTTAACGAAGGCCCTTAGGGAATTCAGCACCGACTTAACGGCCTTTGAGTCTAGGAGGGGTGTGAAGCCCCCTGAATGCGGTGATGGCTTACCTATTAGGGTTGGTTATGGGGTTGGTAGGAGGTGGAAGACGGTCATAAACCTGCTGGAGTCCCTTGACCCCACCCTCCTTAGTAACGTTACGAATTACGTATCCTCTAAGCTAGGTAGGGTGTGGGATGACTCAACGATTAGGCTTGCCGGTAATGAACCAGTGGGCTGGGTTTGCCTAAGGGTGGTGCAATGAGCGCTAAACCGCTCATAACGTCGGTTATCCTGTATGTAATGGGTAAGGTTAGGTCGAGGGCACGCGGTGGGGATGCTATAGGTAACGCCATGCATTACCTAAACTTGTTAAGGAGCCAGTTGCAGGTTGCCGGCGTTAATGTTGATCAAGTCAGCGGCCTATTAGGATCCCAGGACGTGTTAAAGTACATTAATGCCGCCGTTGGTAAGCCCATTGACCAGGGAGAGTGCGACGCCGGTAAGCCGCTTAGGATACCGTTTGTTAAAAGGAGGGAAATGAGGAATGGTGGGGAAGTTGATGTTGAGGTTAATGTCGGGCCAGCGTTGCTGATGAGCGTGGTGACTAAGGGTACTGGGGCTAAGGATAGTTACGATGCGATCGTGGGTGAATTGGATAGGTACATGGAGGGACTTGGAGGGCTTAGGCTCGATTGGGAGGGCTTCATCACGACCCTGCTCTCAATTGCGAAACTAACGTTAACCTACGTCCCCTACTCAACCTGCGGTGACGGTAACTCTTACTCAGCCTATGCAATAGCCCATGCTGCAGCTGCTTACGCATCCACCGCCGTGACTAATGGTAAATATGCCTTAGTTGTAGTGGACATAGTTGGTATTCAGGACATAATCAGCAGGATAAATAGGACCGAGAAGGCTATGAGGCAGTTAAAGGGCAGGTCAATACTCATAAACCTTCTGCAACACGCAGTGGCTGTAAGGTTGATGAGGGATGTGAATAGGAGGCTTGGGTCTGATGTCTTAAGCCCAGTTAACATCCTCGTTAACACCGGCGGCGAGGTTGTAATGCTCATACCCGCGGTTAATAAAGAGTTGGCCAATGTCATTGAGACGATTGAGGATGAGGTGTTGAGAGAGTTTGAGGGTAGGGTTAGGGTTGTGGTGGCTCACTCCAAGGAGCACGATATCAGTGAGAATTTCAACACTGCTCTTGAAGAAGCCTATGAAGAACACGACAACAAGAGATATGGTAGGTGGAGGAGGCTTGTCATTAATGGTAAGAACCTATGCGACATGTGCCACATGCCCACTGAAAGGACGATTCAGGTGGATAACCAGGTGCTATGCCCATTCTGCGCCCTAGCCAACAGTATAGGTACTGTGAGTAGGAGACTAGGATTATTGGCCGAGGTGCAGGGCCCAGTTAACCAACCTGGGTGTGAACCTCTAAGCGTACTTGGGGTGAATTACGTGGCATGCCTTGACGGTGTGAAGTATAGGGGTATACCGTACATCGTCTACGACCTCAACGGGCTGGATGTGACTAAACAGGTTAATGCAGGGCATACCCTATTCTTCCTAAACACGCGCATGCCCACTGACGTCACAGACGAGTTAAAGAGCTTCGAGGATTTAGGAAATTTTGCAGTAACCGTAAAGTCAGATGCAAACAGGATGGGTGAGGTGAAGAAGAAGGCTTCAATGCAAGGTGTTGCCCAGTACATACTCTACAGCCAATTACTAACAACAATATTCGACGCCTACGGCTCAATACTCTACATGAATAACCCAAGGTACGGTGAAAACGTCTTCGTTGTGTATAGTGGTGGTGATGACCTGGTTATTGTGGGTAACCATTATGCACTCGACTACCTGGTTAACATAGTTAAGAGGGCTAATGAATTCGGCGTAAACGTTGCAAGCGGCGTTATGGTTCATGATGTGAAGCTGCCAATATACCTGGTTTGGCGCGACACGGAGGATAGGCTCAATGAGGCTAAGGGCATGGGTAAGGATAAGTCGCTGGTATACCTGTTGAATACAGGGGAGTCACCGGTAATACTGAGCGTTGATAGTGTGAGGGAGGTGTATAATTACATTGAGCAAAGGCACGCATGGTTAAGTGAGGGTGAGGAGGGTGAGTCAAGCAGGGTTTTGATGTACAAGGTGGTTATCCACTTAACCAACATGTACGACTTACTATGGAGGATTAGAAGCCTGTTAAGCAGTGGAAAGGGTGAGGACATTAACAAGCTTAAGCAGAGTCTCAATGAGCTTAAACGCAGCCTAACCCGTGAGGTAATCAACTACGTCTACCTCATGAATAGGAATAGGAGTAATGCACAGGGCATATTAAGAGAATTACCGAGAAGTCTCCACCCAGATAACATAGCTAATGCACTAGCGCCCATACTGAGGAGCCAGGTTAATGGTGAGAAACCCTTAAACGCATTAGATAGGCTACTTGGTGACTTAGGCGTGGTGGTAGCCAGGGTGAACCTATATAGACAATTAATAGAGAAGCAACGGTCAGAAGCAACATAAGTAAAAACCTTTAATAGCCTTAGTGTATAGGCTGGGCATGGTTACCTACCTGGGTACTGCATTTAGCCTCCAGGTGATTTCACCTGAAGCCAAGGAGACCGTGATTAGGGTTAGGAAGGTGACTGTTGATGATGTGAAGGAGGCATTGTCCAGGGGTTTCATCAGCATTGTGGGTCATGAGGCAACTGCGGGGATAATGGAAAGAATACTCAACGTTAAGGTGCCGGTTAATAGGGCTGTGGTGAGGTTAAGTAAGGGTGATGTGTTGGTGGTTTTTCAACTGCTTCACGGCCGCACTGAGCAGACCAGGGAGTTGACGCCGCAGGAGGTTGAAGATGTGGTTAATAGGGGCTTGTACGCAATCTACATGGTTACCGTTGAATCCTAGGTTAGTAATTGCCTAGTTAGGCAATCGATTATGAATTTCTTAACTAAGTCCCAATTCTTATAATACCCAACCTCAACATTCAGGTCAACCTTCACATCCAGCCAAGGCTCCGGATCCATGTAAAATCCCGCATGGGCCATGAAGTTCCTCAGTATGTACCTATCGCACTTTACTGAAACAGCTGCACCAACCTGACGCTGCCTTGGCGCCACCCTTCTCGGCAGAATACGTAGTGAGTCAAAGGTGTCCCTTATGATTACTTCTGATGCCTTAGAAACCTTCTCGAAGTATGGCGCAACCGCTTCCTTAAGCCTATCAGCTGGCATGTAATTCCCCAGTAGCTTCTCTGACTTTAACCAATCCAGTAATGAGGCGCAGAGGCACCTTGTAAATAGCTTTGCATAAGCCACCTCAGGTTTAACATACTTCGTGAACGTTATGGTATAGGAGCCGCCTGACTTACTAACATTAATAGCCTTCAACAATTCCCCATACGTTAGGTTGGCGAGTACCCAACTTGCCTCATCCGCCTTAATCAACTCCCTGCATGATTGTATTAGGGCTACTGGCGCATTCATCATTAGCGATCCTATTACGGTTAATTCATTCTGGTCGAGGGATTTTGCATTGGTGCGGATAGCCGTAATGATTGGATCCAGGTAATACCTACCCATCCTTAATTCGCTTATGTTACGTACATCAAACACCCTAACGTTGTCCTCAGTACCAACCTCCACGGCATTGAATATTCGAACATCCACGGCGTAACCAGCCTTGAAGCCGTTCAACGCCAGCGCCAGTGATGCAAGCATTTTAGCCAACTCAACGGTTAGGAGAGGCATGTAGTTTATGCCGTGCGTAATGTCCACAATCAACTCCTTAACGTCCTTAAGCCCCGAAGCCTGCGTGAGTGCAGCTGACTGCGCCGTTGGGGCTGTGGGTGACTCTTCAATGGCCCTGGGGGCTTCGCTAAGTATGTCGAGTAGTCTAGCCAATGCGTAGGTTAGGTATACGCCGGGCTCAACATTACCGCCTACACCGTACCTTACACCCTCCCTAACGCCAACGTAGGGAACAACGGCAACGTTAATGTTGTCAACTGAATCAATGCCCATTGACTTGACAAAACGAACGATAAGCCTCGCCTTTTAGGGTGGTGTTGTTTCTTGGTTTGTTTAAAGTTTTAGTCTATTGTCCAGTATTTTTGCTTCTGGTTACCCTTTAATTCGCCTTATTTGCTTGCTTTTCTTGGTGCTTGGGTTGGTGCCTCCGAGAGGGGGTTTCCTCGCCTTGGATGAGCCGGTGGGTCGATTACCCACTGTTTTCACTACCCTAGGCACTCTTTCTTCTTTCCCTCCTAAATCGAAGGGTAGGAAATCAAGGAGTGAGGAAATGCGCACTGTTAGGCTTAGGTTGTTGCCGAACGGTGCCCAGGAGCGTAAATTGCGGAGAATCGCCGATGCTGCTGCCAAGTTGTGGAATGGGCTTAATTACACTAGGCTTATGCAGTTTAGGGCAAGTGACAAGATAGACTTCAAGGGTACTGGGCGTGAACTCTACCACAAGTATAAGAGTGTGTTGGGTGTGAATGCTGGTCAGGTCGTAAGGTTGAATAACAGTGCCTGGAAATCATTCTTCGAAACGCTTAAGCTGTACAGGCAAGGCAAACTACCGAAGTTTATGAAT
>WYEB01000287.1_pt1 | contig 18738 bp, 20 predicted proteins | sample 6343061 | NCBI WGS metagenome assembly WYEB01 (sample SAMN13812332, study PRJNA600296) | hot springs metagenome | biome: ENVO:00000051; feature: ENVO:00002007; isolation source: sediment sample from Evening Primrose shelf | place: USA: Yellowstone National Park, Evening Primrose Hot Spring ... | reverse complement strand
CACGTAAGTGAAATGGGAGGGGCCGCGTACTCCTTCTACAGGACGGGCCTTGACGCCCTCGTCATAACTGGGAAGAGCCCCGAGCCCCTCGTAATTGAGCTCTTCGGCTCCCAGGACGGCTCTACGTCAGTTAACCTTAGCACTATTAGCGAGGCAGAGCTTAACAAGGTCTACGCCGGCCATGGGGGCCTGAGCGGCACCAAGGCCCTTACAAAGTACCTGGTAGACCTCTCGAGGGACAAGGTCCTTAAGAACAAAGGCCGCGTAGCGGTCGTGGGCCCCGGCGCCTTCAAGACGAGGTTCGCCGGCATATTCAGCTACGTCCTTGACGACAGGACCGCTAACCTAACGGAGGTCTCCGACTCGGCCTCGAGAGGAGGGGGTGGATCAGTAATGGCCCAGGCGCATAATGTCGCCGCGATAGTCTTCGGCGGCACCTACAGGAGGCCTAACCCAAAGCTGAGCGACGTTACGGCTTTGAACGCCATATCCCAGCAGACCTTCAAGAAGCCTTACTCACAGGCGCTAAGCGAGAAGACAGTGAAGTACAGGTTCGACCCATCCATTAAGACCGGAGGGACCTTTGGCGTCAACTACCCGCACTATAAGGACCTGGTGCCCGTCCTCAACTATAGCCAGGCCTACATGAGCAAGGGGCTCAGGCTCGAGGTGCATAACAAGGTTATGGAGAGCTTCTGGGCCCCCTTCCAGCAGGAGGTGTTTGATGGGGGCAAGCTGACGCCGGCCTCTAAGAACTGCGGTGAGCCATGCCCCGTGGTCTGTAAGAAGGTCTATAAGGGCGTAAAGCTCGACTACGAGCCCGCCCATGCTGTCGGGCCCATATCTGGTATAATAACGGTCGATGACACCGCCAGGCTGGTTGACCTACTTGACAACCTAGGCCTTGACGCAATAGAGGCAGGCCACATGTTGGCCTGGCTGTTCGAGAGCGTTAACAGGGGTCTCCTGAAGCCTGACGAGATAGGCCTCGACAGCGTTCCAGTAATGGACCCAGAGGCGCTGAGCCCTGAGACCAGCAAGAGAAACGCCGAGGCCGCAAGAAAAGTGCTGGAGCTCTTGGTGTCCGACTCAGCCCCTAAGGTCCTCAGGCTGATAGCCTCCCTTGGGCTGAGGGCTGCCGCCAAGGAGCTCGACAGAATATACCCTGACAGGGTAAAGGACGTTGGCCTGAGATTCGAGGACCTGCTGGTGTACGCGGCCTTCGGCGACACTGGCTACTTCACGCCTAACTATTACTGGAGCCCTGGCGTCCTTGCGCCACTTTACGTACTTGGCAAGTACTGGACGGACTACAGCCCGGCCTTCAGGGACCCTGACGACTATGCGACGATAGCTCTGAGGAGGGCCGTCTTCGAGTATGCCGTGGCGAATGCCGGCTTCTGCAGGTTCCACAGGGGGTGGGCCGAGGAGATGCTCGACGACATGTACGAGCGGCTGCTTAACGTGAAGCTTGACGTATATGCTCACGGCCTGGCTGTCTACAAGACCATCGCGGAGTACCAGAAGAAGGCCAACGCAGCCCCAGCGCCTTGGGAGTCTAAGAGGGTCATTGACGCGATAGCGTCCTTAGCGGCTGAGAGCGGCCTTCAGGGCTGGGATGACGCCATGTATCGCAAGGAGAAGATCATAGAGTGGTGGAACAGGTTCTACAGGAGGCTTGACCAAGAGCTACTTAAGGTCAGCCCCCTTTGGTGACCTAAGGGCCTAGCACCCTCTTTATAGCCTCTAGGACCTTCTCAGGCGGCTCGGCCGCGCTGAAGCTTCCATAGGTGCCCTTGCCGCCACCCTGAAGGCTCAGCAGGTTGCTCAGCCTCTTGATGAGCTCACCTACATCCGCCCTCGAGCCTAAGCCTCTCCCTGCCCCTATCTCATATCTGTAGCCCTTCACGTCCCTTATCGCGAGCACCACCAGGGAGTCGCTGACCTCATCCGTTATCTCCCTGAGCGCCTCCCTCGCCGACTTAACGTCCCTCTCTGGGTAGACGAGCAGCGCGACCCTGACCCCGTTCAGGGGCTGTTGAGCCTTAACATGCTCTGTGGCCTGAGAGACCCACATAGACCTGTAGCTCCTGACGGCCTCCCTCAGCTCGTCTGCCTCGTCCTTCAGCTTCCTGACCTCCTGAGGCAGCTCAGAGGGGCCTGCCCTAAGCTCCTTAGCCAACGTCCTCATCTCATCTTCTACCTTAGCCATCTCCTCGTAGAGCCTAGTGCCTGCGACGAACTCGAGCCTCACCACGCCGTCCTGTATCCGCTCGACGTTGACTATCTTGATCCCCCCTATCTCGCCAGTGTTATCAAGGTGCGTGCCGAAGCAGGCCTCGGCATCCCAGCCCTCTATCTCGACAAGCCTTATCCGTCTCTCCATTGGGACGCCCCCTTCATAAATGGCAAAGCCGTACCTGCGCTCAGCCTCGTTCCTATCCATGAACACCTTTCTCACGGGCAGCCTTGCGTCAACCGCGGCGTTGGCCAGCTTCTCGATGGCCTTCACCTCTTCATCTGTGAGCGGCCTGTGATGTGTTATATCAAGCCTGGCCTTCTCAGGGGTTTTCTCAGCGCCCGCCTGCCAGACGTGCCTTCCGAGGACCCTGCGGGCCGCCCCTAGGATAACGTGCGTGGCCGTATGATGCCTCATCAACCTATAGCGCCTATCCCAGTCTATCCTGCCCTCTACCTCGTCGCAGTCCCCTGTTGAAACTGCCCTGTCAAGCTTGTGAACTATGACCCCTCCTACCTTCTCCACGTCAACAACCCTGTACTCCTCACCGCATATGTTAAGGACCCCTGTGTCGTGAAGCTGCCCTCCGCCGGTCGCGTAAAAGGCCGTGGCGTCCAACACGACGTAGTTTCCATAGGAGCCTAACAGCCTCGCCCTGAAGGACCTCAGGTACGGGTCCTTATGGAACAGCAGCTCCGTTGGCTGGAACTTCCTGGCCCACTCAATGACCTCCTGCGGCAACGAGACGCCTTCACCTATAGCCCTGACCTTGGCCGGGGCCCTGTGCCTGGCCGCTACTATCGAGTAGAAGTTGGGAGGCACTACTACGCTTATGCCGCGCCTGGAGGCAGCCTCGGCCACCACCTCTGGAGGGACCCCCATGCTGTCATAGAGCTTTATGAGGTCGTCAACGGTGAGGGGCCTTGAGAGCTCCCTCGCTATGAGCTTCTCCCCTCTGGCCAGCAGGTCCTTGTACTTCTGTTCCTCAAGGGTTACCGCCTCTAATATGTAGTCCCTGTTCTCACGGACCTGCGGGAAGTCGCCCTTCCAGAGCTCTATCTGCCTGCTAACTAACTCGACCAAAGAATAGCCTGGGCTGAGATGCCTGAGCTGCCTGAGCGCCCTCCTTATCACAAGCCTTGCCAAATAGCCCTCCCCAGAGTTGCTGGGCACGACTCCATCGGCTAACATCATCATTATCGTCTTGCTGTGATCGAGCACGCTGTAAAGCCTTGCCTCGCGCTCCAGGACAGGCCTTATGGACTCCACGTCTGACCCTAACCAGCTGGCCACGGCCCTGTAGTAGTTCTCCACGCTTTTCAGGTCGTCAGGGTTCAGGTTGTGAACGTTCCTGAAGGCCGCCCAGAGGACTGAGTCGTCAGGCCTCGGTAACCCCAACGCGGACCTCAAGACGTCTACAAGGCTACCGTAGATCGCGTGGAAGGCTGTGGGCGTCTTCTGGGTGAACCACGCTATCCTCTCTACGCCATAGCCCGTGTCAACGACCCTGAGCGGCAGCTCCTCATAAGATCCGTCAACGGACCTGTACTGCATGAACACGAGGGTGGCTAGTTCAAGTCCGCCGACAGTTACCTCAAAGGAGGGACCTGCGTTCCCCCCACCCTCCCACCAGGACTCCTTGAAGACTATCAGGTCCTCTGGTATGCCTATCTCCTTTACGAAGAACTCCCTAGCATAAGCTACTGTCTCGTCCTTCCAATAGATGAACTTGTCGGGGTAGTTGAATGCGTGATGCGCTGCCATTTCGAACGTGGTCAGGTGCCTGCCTATGGTCAGGCCCACGTTGTCTATGTCCTCAAGTCTTATGCAGGGCTGACTAATTACTAGGGGGTTGGCTGGAGGGGGGACCAGGCCGCTTGTCACGTGCGGCTGAAACACCACTATGCTTGCTATGGTGAGGTACAGGTCCTCCCTCCATCTTGCCACGACAGGCCTTGGGGGGACCGGCTCGTGCCCTCTCTTCTTGAAGAACTCTATGAACTTAGACCTGGCCTGCCCAACCGTGAGGGGCTCAGAGGACGGTATCTCGTCAAACCAGTACGCCGTGTCTGGTACGTCCTGACAAGTGTCAAAGTTCGGGTTGACTGTCCAAAAGTAGTCGCCCCCGACCTTACACTGCCTCCTTTGGTAACCTTTCTCGCCAAAGAACCCTAGCCTGTACTCTGAAGGGTCTACCTTCGCCATAGTGGCCAAACCCCGTCAGCTACGGAAGAAACGCCCGAAAGCGACTTTATAAGGTACCTTCACATGCCAAAGAGACCTGCTAGGCCCTCGCTTATTTCAGCCTCGCTTGCCTCCTTCTTCTCCTCCTTCTTCTCCTCCTTGGCCTCGGCTGCCTGCGCAGCCGGCTGAGCAGAAGTCGCCGAGGCAGGGGCTGCAGCAGGCGCAGCCGCTACGAAGGCGGCGCCCTTAAGCACCTCCTCTAGGTTCAGCTGGGACAGAGAGGCTACCAGCATCTTGACCTTAGCTTCGTCAACCTGCATGCCGAGGGTCTCTACGACCTTCTTTAGGTTGTCCTCGGTTATCTGGGCCCCAGCGTAGTAGAGGGCCAGGGCCGCATGGATGTAAGCCTTGCCCTCCTGGACCATGCTGATTCCCTCCTGGCCACGGGCGAACTAGGAGTTATAAAGGTGTTGCTTCTCGCCCCTAGTCCTCGTTAGTAGAACGTGAACCCCTGTAAGCTTCCGCAAGCCTTTATCTTTAAGGCTAGCCCTAAAGGCCGCCACCATCAGCCCGCTATACCTTATGCTTTAACGAGACGGCCAAGAACTGAAATAGCGTCTTTATCTATAGGACCTTACCTTATACAAGGTAGGCCAGAAGCCTAGAAAAAGGCAAGCTGCCTAAAAGAGTCGCTATGAGCCGAAGAGCCCTGCAAGGCCCGTACTGATGTCCGTTTCCTGTTGCTCTTCCTTCTTCTCCTTCTTCTCCTCGGTCTTGGCTTCAGCGCCGGAAGAGCTTGATGGGGAAGTCTCTGAAGTAGGTGTGGATGCGGCTTCAAGGCCCAGCTCTCTGGCCTTGTCGCCGAGGGCTGTTACGATAGCGTTCTCCTCAGCTATTGCCTGGGCTATTGACAGTGAGGCCGAGTCGGCATCAACGGCAAGCCCTGCCGACCTTATGACGGCTGTTGCCTCAGAGGCCGCAGCGCCGAGAAGCATCAAGACAACCTCAGGCACCTCGAAGTACCCTACAGCGACGGCTAAGGATAGTAATTCCCTCTCGGCATCAAGCATCTGTGACCTAGTCCCCTCTATGTCTAGGTGCAGCATGTCGCCTGGTATTACAGTCATGCCGTCCCAGGCGGCCACCAGCTTAAGCCCTATCTCCATGGGCTGTATTCCAAGCTGCTGCAACAGGCTTGCCAGCTCAGGCGGTATAACGTCTCCAGCCTTAGCTACGACGGTGTCGCTCTTTATGTAAATGGTGCCCTTCCTTACCTCATAGGGTATCTTGAGCTTACCGAAGACGCTGACTATAGGACCTGGCCTCAGGCCTGTGTCGCCCTCAGGGATGACTATGTCCTTAGTGGCCTTATCTCCTGGCTTAGCAGGCGCTGGCATCTTGAGTTTGTCTATCTCAAACGCTAGCAAGAAGGGGTTCTCGTCAGTGAAGATCACGAGGACTCCATGCTTTAAGTACGGCTCGAGGACCTTGCGACTGAGGCCTTTCCTCTCGAGCGCCAGGTAAACTAGGTTCTTCCTAGAGACCCTGAACGCAGCCCTTCCCCTGAGCTGCCTCCTTATCAACTGCAGCTGCTTGGCTGGCAGGCCTTCTAGGTCAGCGAAGAGGACGTACTTATGGCCTTCTAGTAGCTTCGTCAGCTCCTCTACGGTCCTTTTCTTATCCTCAGGCGGCTCACGTCTTCCAAGCTTCCTCTGGATAGCTGCCGACACAGACCATCACCTCAGGCCAACCATAATTGGGACCCCCATCGTCGTCTTTACGTAAACCCTGTTCACCTTGGAAGCGCCTAACCTGGACTCTATCACGTTAAGGACCGCTAAGGCGTTCTCAACTACTTCATTGATGTTCATAGAGGCCGTCCCTATCCTCGCCATGATCTGAGGCTGGCCTCTCACCCTGACCCACGTAGCCCTCTTATAGTTCTCTACAAGCTCCGCTAGGCTGGCCCTGGGAGGTATCGCCACTGGCACCTTACCCCTAGGCCCTAGGGCAGGGCCTAGCACGCTTCCTACCTGCCCCATGAGGTCTGCTGATACTAGTACCCAGTCGCACTGCCTTCCGATTGACTTGACCTTCTTCTTATCGCCCCTCATCGCCTGTAGGTCCTCCCTTGAGATGGTGACAACGCCAAGCTTCTTAGCCTCCAGAAGGAGGTCTCCAGCGGCCACAACGCAGATAGTAGGCTCCTTAGGCGGCTTATGGGGTAAGAACACGACTTCCCTGAACCTGCCCTCAGCGCCCTTAACGTCAAAGTCCCTAAGGGTCACCACAAGCTCCACGCTCTGGTCAAACCTTGTCTTCTTTGATGCCTCTACGGCCCTCTTAATGGCATCCGTCAGTGCTTCGCTGCTGGCTGGCAAGTTGGGTCCTCCTTGACGCTCCTCAGAAGGCTTCGGGGCTAAAAACTCTGTGGCTGGGGATTTAATGGCACGTGAAGCAGCTTAATAAGCTCCCTGACAGTAACGGCGTGGGGGCCCGTAGCTCAGCCAGGACGGAGCGCCGGCCCTCTAAGGCCCTCTATTTGCTGGGGGGAGCCGGTGGTCGGGGGTTCAAATCCCCCCGGGCCCGCTTCCTTGAGGGTTATCATGATACGGATACCTGGAGGAGACTCATAGAGACGTAATTGGCTCCGCCCGTGCCCACTATGAGCTGAGTAGCCACAGGAACCCCCTTTAAGTTGATGAGCGACGCGCTGATGGAGTACCCTCCGTACGTGCCGAACAGTGACGTTGTGGGGGTTATCGTTATGATTACGCCGTTAAAGCTTTTGCCATTAAAGTCGACAGGCGCGAATGTGTACCCTACGCTGACCGTCGATGAGCTTGACTGCCCCTGAAGCAGGCCCTTCCAATCAATACCATAGTATGAGCTGTAATAATACAGACCGTAGAGGGGGCCAAGGCCAGGGAAAGCGCCCACGCTCATGGCTCCCGTGTAAGGGTTGTAACTAACGCTAACCCCAGATAGTATAAGAGGTATATAGGTTGTCAGGTTCGACCCGCTCAGGTTCTCATTAAGGCCGCCGAAGCTGATCAGCGCCCAGGTTATGTTGGTCGCGTTGAAATGAAGCAGCACGGAACCTACTGCTGTGCCGGAGGGGTTAGTCATAGTTATCTTAGTAGTGTTATCGCTGACGTTGACCGCTACGCTCACATAGTATGTGTCGCCTGATGGCGATACGTAGACCTTGTATTCGATAGAATGCACCCTGTGAAGCAGGGAGCCTAGCTGCATAGGTTTGGCTAACGGCGATAGGACGGACTTATAGGAGTAGTAGAACCCTAGGCCAACAATGCCGACAGCTACCGTGGCCGCGAACAGCACTATCACGATCAGCGCTAGTCTGCTTACTCTCAAGAGGCCCCACCTTAGAGCCATGACTGCTGTGAAACGACAGATTTTAAGCCTGAACGCGCCGAAAGGGCGAGGAGGCATAAAACATGACCATAGGTAAGATCCGCGGCACTAACGCTATGGGGCACCTTGGCTGGATCACCGTTAGGTGTCGTGTCTGCGGCAGGCTGCTTGACTTAAGCGGCCAGAAGCCTGGAAGCAGGAAGTTTGAAGTCGTCTACGCATGCCCTAAGTGCGCCACCAAGCTAGGCGCTTACTTCTGCTCAGCGGACGCGAGGTCCCTCAAGTACAGGTGTCCGTTCTGCGGCTCGGAACTAGTGCCTGTGACCCCTGTCATAACCGAGTGACCCCTACATGAGCTATGTTGAGGTAACTAAGGCTGGGACAGGCCAGATAGTTAAGGTCAGTGACACGATAAAGGGCGAGCCTGTCAACGTGGTCTTCGTGGACCTTTACTTTAGGCTTCCGAAGGCCCCAGGGCAGTGCCAGGCTAGCCTGAAGCTCCCCGAGGTCGACGTTGAGCTCTGTAATGTCAGGGCTGAAGGCTGTGAGATAATACTGCTTAAGACCTCAAAAGGAGTTGAGGCAATAGGGGGCTTAGTAATATCTAGCGCGCAGGCCATCCTGAGGCCTGAGGACGCAAAGGAGCTGTGCGAGAGGGCCCTGAGCTCAATTATCTCCAGCTAAAGGGTATAAGGCCATCCGTTTTCAGCCACCGACGGGTCGAGGCCGAGAGCTTCAGCCAGCTTCCTGATGGCCTGCAAGGAGGGGTCCTTAAGGGTCTCCCTGAGCCTTCTTCTGACAGACGGCGGGGCTCGCCTTGCGTAGCGAAGGGTCGTGGCCAACAGCCTCCTGCCGTCGCTGTTGAGGACTTCGCCCTTATCAAAGTAGACCCTGTAGTTTACGAGGATCTTCTCTACGATCCTTGAGATCTCGTTAATGGCATCAGGCCCCTCAGTGCTTGCGCCCATCCCCATCAGCCTCTAGCCTCAGCGATGCGAGGCCTCATCATGGGGGCCCTCAGGCGGTCGCTGCCTCATTGGGCTCCTCGTACTCTCCAGGGGCAGGTATATCTGGAGAGTTCCAGTCGACAGGCGCATTCCCGTACCTAATGGGCCTCTCAAGCCTTGATAAAAGCACAACCCTGCTGGGAGCGCTCTCGCTCACCACAGGGTACCCTGTGAGCTCGCTGAGCTTCCTGGCTATAGCTTTGACCTCCTCATGTCTTGGCATATTCTCAAGGCGCAGCCTGTTCCTACTAGCGCCGACGTACATGTAGGCCTTGACCTCTACGTAATCAGGCATGCCAAGCTTAACGAGCTCAGCGAAGCCTCTCAGCGCGGCATCGTTGTCGTTGAAGCCCTTCACTATGGTTATCCTATATACTGTAGTCGACGAGAAGCTTGGAAGCATCTGAAGGGTTTCAAGAGTTAGCTCCCATGCCCTAGGCACTAGAGGCCTGTTGAAGTAGTCGTAGGACTCCTTATCCCACGCCTCTAAGCTCACGTATATCTGCGTGGGCTCCTCTTCCAGGTTGGCCAGGACGTCAGGCCTCACCCCCCTGGTCACAAGGAACGTGGTTATGCCCCTCCTGTGGAACTCCTTTATGAGCTCGCCTAACATAGGGTACAGCGTGGCCTCACCTGTCAGACTTATGGCTACGTGCTTAGGGTTCGTGGCCTCCTGGTACATCTTCGGGTCAACGCCGGGTCTGCCCTTGTAGCCACTTACTATCCTCCTGTACTCCCTGATGGCGCCCTCAACTATAGAGCGAGGGTCATCAGCGAAGGGCATCCTGGTCTCATTCCACTGGATCCCTACGTCCTGGGGCCTCAGCCTCCAGCAGTGCAGGCAGGCGTTCCAGCACCAGTGGTTTGTGACGCTTAGCTGAATGCACCTGTGGCTCTCTATGCCATAGAACTTGCCCTTGTAGCAGAACCTCCCTTCGACTAGGGCCGCGTGGTTCCAGTAGCACTTCTTGACTGAGCTGTGCCTGCCTACTAGGTGGTAGCCCTGCTTTATCAGCCTCTGATCAAGGAGCCTGTAAACGTCCTCCTCTGCCCTTACCTCCATTCCCTTTCCACCTAGGCCTTCTGGGCCCCTGGCCTCCTTACGAGGCCCCTCTCAGTTAGGTAAGTATAAGCGCTGTAAGCGGCTATAGCCCCAGATGCAGCCGCGTTGACTATCTGCCTGAAGCCCCTCCAAAGGCTTATCGCGTCCCCTGCAGCGAATACCCCTGGCAGGTTGGTCCTCATCCACACGTCGGTCTTTACGTACCCTAGCTCGTCAACCTCGAGGCCAAGGGACTGGTACCAGTCCTTAGGCGGCTCGAAGCCTATCTCCACGAAGACGCCATCGACTGTCAGCTCACGGGTAGCGCCGTCCTTGCCCTGGACTATGACGCTTCTGACTACCTTATCGCCACGTATCTCCTTCACGACGGAGTCCAGGATGAACTCTATGTTAGGCCTCTTGAGGGCCTCCTCAACGTAGAAGGGCTTGGCCCTGAACTCCCTTCTCCTGTGGACTAGGTAGACCTTCTTTACGTAGCCAGAGAGGAGTATCGCGCCCTCTAAGGCAGCGTCACCCCCTCCCACAACGACGGCCGCCTCTTTGCCCTTGTAAAGCGGTGCGTCACAGATGCTGCAGTAGCTCACGCCGCGGCCCGTGAACTCCTTCTCCCCGGGGACGCCCAGCTTCCTTCTCCTGGATCCTACTGCAAGTATTATGGCCTTAGTAAACACGTCAAGGCCTTTGGTCCCCATGACCCTGTACTCAACATCGCTGACTTTCTCGAACCCCTGGACAGTTACGCTGCTGTAGACAGGAACCCCGAACAGCTTCTCAGCGTGAGCCCTGAACCTCGAAATGAGCTCTGTTGCACTGATTTTTAACATGGCCGGATAGTCGTCAACTTCGTTGGTCAGGTTCAGCTGACCCCCTATGTCCTCAGTGACTACAATCGACTTCAGCAAGAACCTGGCAGCGTACACGGCCGCCGAGAGGCCTGCAGGCCCTCCTCCCACTATAACAACATCGTAGCGCTCCCCCTTGGGCGGAACCTTAAGCTGCGGCGTGGTGCCGAGCCTTAGCGACATAGCGCCTCCCCTCTTCTCCAGGTCAATGAGGTTAAGAGCTTATGTCTGAAGTTTGCTGCTCTAAGGGGCTATTCTAAGGGGCTATATGAGGATGCCGCCTATCATCTTCTTTGACTTTATGAACTCCATCAAGTTAAGCTGATGCCTTAGCGCGGCCTCCCGCGCCGCCTGCGGATCGCCCTTCTCTATGGCCTCGTATATGCGCCAGTGCTCCTCTATCTCCTGCTCTACCCTGCTGCTTGAAGCGAAGAGGTCAACTCTCACTATGGCCAGCTTGTTCCTAAGGTCCTTCAACATGTCCCTAAGGTATTCGTTTCCACACATTTCTGCGATAACGTCGTGGAACTCGCTGTTAGCCTGCGCCAGCGCCAACGGGTTGCCCTTGTCAGCGCCCTTGAATTTCTCGGCGGCCTCCCTCAGCCTCATCAAAAGCTCTGGGTCCCTGTTCTCAGCAGCTTTCTCGGCAGCTAACGCCTCAAGGACCGCCCTGACCTCAAAGATCTTGAGTATCTGCTCCTTTGTCAGGAACGATACGTGGTAGCCGTCGCTCAGCTTAACCACAAGGCCCTCCTTCTCAAGCTTGTGCAGGGCTTCCCTGACAGGCGTTCTGCTGACGTTATACATCTTGGCCAGCGCCGTCTCGCTGAGCTTGTCCTTGGGCTCAAACTTCCTACTCAGGATGTCCCTCTTAAGCATCTCATATACTATGTCAGAATATTTAGCGGACCTCTCGCTGGACTCGGCACTCATGTCCACGGCCCTTCAGGGCCTAAAGTTCTGCTCAGAGAAAATAAGTTTAAAGTGAGGACCCAAATGCTGTCTGAGGAGTACTACGAGCTTGCCTGGAGGGCTGTGCGAAAGGGACTCGACGAAATAGATTATATACTCAGGCAACTTAACACAACGTCCAAGGACTTTGAGGCCGGCTGTCATCGTACCGTGTTAACAGAAGGTCTGGCAGAGCATAACGTGGCCACTTTGTTCTCCTGTGTCGTAATAGCTTTGCTGACATCTTTGAACTCTCAGCTCACTAGCCTGCTGACGGAGCTCATGTCGAGACCTGACCTCTGCGAGGGACTCAAAGGCCCTCTCAGGGAGCTCAGGACGTTATCAGAGAGCTTTAGAAGGGACCTGCTGGAAGAAGGCGCTCAATACAAGGTCCTAGGCACCAGGTTACTTAGGACGGCCCTTTCCCTAACTGACATCACTGGCAGGCTGACGGAACTGGCCGAGGACATATGCAAGGCAGAGTTATCATGAAAAACTTTAAACGACGCTTAAGTCAGTACAGACAGGGGTAGGCCCGCCGTAGCTCAGCGGCAGAGCGCCCGGCTGTAGTGGGACGGGGCGGCTGGAGGCCCAGCCCCTCCGGCCGATACCGGGTGGTCCGGGGTTCGATTCCCCGCGGCGGGACCACCCCCTTAACCTACATAATCCTAACCTGGTCATTGCTGAGGGGGAACCGTTGAGGAAGCTGGCATCAGTGCTGCCAAACGGCGCCATAACCTTAGGTAAGAGCGTCGTCGCTGACTCCTACGATAGTCGCCCCCTCAGGGCAGTAACGCACGCTCATGAGGACCATACACGCTACCTCGCGCGCAGCGTCTCTTACAGCCTCTTCATAGTAGCCACGCCTATAACACATGAGTTCCTTAAGGTCTTAGGCTTCAACGTACAGAGCTCCAAGGTGCTGGCCCTGGACTATGATAAGCCCTTCCAGTTCGAGGACGACGTCATTTTGCTGAAGCCCTCCAGGCACATAGCGGGAAGCGCCCAGGTCCTCGTTGAAACCAAGGAAGGGAGCGCCGCCTACACAGGGGACTTCAAGATGCCAGGAACTGCCCCCATAGAGGGACTTGACGTACTGGTTCTCGACGCGACCTACGGCAGCCCGCACCTATCCCGCAAGGGCACTGAGTGGGACGCGCTCGCAGCGCTTATCGAAATAATCGAGAGGAACTCGAAGGACAAGGCGATATGGGTTTACGGCTTCAATGGAAAGCTGCAGGAGGTCATGGTAGAGCTAAGGATCAGGGGAGTTAAGGAAAGGTTCCTGGCCGATGCAACGACGCTAAAGCTGGCCCAGATAGCGTCAAAGTTCTACGGCGTTGAGCTCGGGGACGTAGGCATATATACGAGGGAGGAGGCAACGCCCGGCACCGTTATATTTGTCCATAGGGCTAAGGGGGTTTCCCTTAAGAGGATGCCAGGGGTTCATATAGTGCTTACAGGCCTTGAAAGGAGAGGCGTCTCCGTGCAGGTCAGAGAAAACGTTTACAACGTGGCGTTCAGCGACCATGCCTCGTTCTGGGAGATAGTTGAGTATGTAAGGGATGCCAGGCCAAAGGAAGTAATAGTTGACGGCTCCCGGGGCTTCGACCCCTCCTTCACTGCGAAGTACTTAAACAAGGTCCTAGGGATCCCGGCCAGGGTGGAGCCCCTTGGAGTTAGACCAGGGAGCCCAAGCGACGAAGGCTGACGAGGGAAAGCTAGGCTCGCTGCTATCAAGCCGTATAGAGGTGGCCATGGGCCCTCCCCTGATGACCGGTGGCCTGCTCATTGCCGTCGCTGCGTACCTCTCAGGGATGCCTCAGCCCCTCCCCACAGCGATCAGCATGATTGGCCTCACGGTAGCTATGGTCGGAGGCGCCTCAGAGCTTTCCTTTCTCTTAGCTGCGTCAAGGGCTGCAGACATCGTAAGCAGGACTAAGGTCACAACAGGCCTGCTCAGGGTCCTCGGCGTTGCCGCCCTGATAGGTCTCTACATGGTTGTCATAGGTATGCCGCTCGTCGGGCTATACGTCCTGAGGATTGCTGCCCGGGCCGGAGTTAAGAGAGGACAATTATTGAGCGAGCTCCTGCCCCTTTACTCACTGCTGACCTTGGGCTTCGTTATTTCCGCCTCCCAGCTGGCCCTCGCTACTGCCCTCAGGGAGCTCCTCACTGCTAGCGCCGCTGGGCAAGGCACCCCTCAGCCTCTCGGCAGCGAGGGCCAGCAGGGGCAGCAGGATCTTAGGAGCTGACGCGATCCTCTCGTCGAGTATGACCCTCCACGAGGACCCGCACTCCTGACAGTAGGCCAGGCCGAGCCTTCTCTCCTTGTCCATGAAAATGCCAATACTGAATGGGTTCGAGTTACCGCAGAACGGACAGACCAATGTCCTCCTTGAGACCCTCCACGCGTAACCGCATAGGTGACAAACCATGAGGTACTCCTCCCCTACCTTGATCATGGTCCTGCTCTCGCTACCGCAGAGAGGGCAGTACGCTGTAGTCTCCTCAACAGTTCCATTCTTACGCTCGTAGTGAGAAGCGTATGCCCTAGCTACCGCTTGAAAGACCAGGAGGGAGCTCCGTGATCCCTTACTGTTCACATCGCCTTCGAGGGCCTTGGCTAGGCTCTCCTCAGCCTTATCTGGGCTCACCTCGTCTTTCAGCGCCCTGCCTACCTCAACTATGTAATTAGAAAGTCGACCTGAGTCAGAGAGCCTCGCCAACAGGTTTGAAAGGTCTAGCGACCCCAGGTCCACAGAGTTCAGGAAGGCCTCAACGTCCTTCATGATCTTAGCCTGGACGGCCTCCACGCTCTTAGCCAGCCCTACGTTGATCCTGAGGCCCAGAAGGCTTGAGTACCTCCTTAAGGCTTCCTCGAAGGTCTTCAGCTCCTCCGCCTCATCGCTCATTAATGCTCAGCCCTTAGGTTCAGGGGAGCCCTTCTTAAGCTCCTCCCTGAGCTGGACGAGCCTCTTTACTAGGTTAGGTACTACGTCCCTGTAGTCAGCCACTACGCCATAGTCGGCCTGCGAGAATATCGGCGCCGCTGGGTCCTTATTGATAGCGACAACCACGCCAGCCTCCCTCACTCCAAACATGTGCTGGGCCGCGCCGCTTATGCCGACCGCTATGTATATGACGGCCTTTATTGACTTGCCTGTCTGGCCTATCTGCCTTTCATGAGGTATCCAGCCCAGGTCCACGGCCCTCCGGCTGCCGCCAACGACAGCACCTAGGACCTTCGCTAACTCCTCGAGCTGCTTAAAGCCCTCAGGCGTCCCGAGCCCCTTGCCGCCTCCTACCACTATTTCTGCCTTCTCTATAGGGGCTTCTGTCCTAGGTATGACCTTCCTTGACACCAGCCTGGCCCTCGCCTTAGGCACATGATCGATCTTTTCCTCGATAACCTCGCCTGTCCTGCTGGGGTCCCTTGGCGGCAGAGAGAAGACGTTAGGCCTTGCCGTCGCCATCTGGGGCCTCCTGTTAGGCGTCCTAATGTAGGCCAGGAGCACAGCTCCGAAGGGAGGCCTTATCTGGAACACGTCCCTGGTCTTCTCATCTGCGTCGAAGTCCGTGCAGTCGGCAGTTATGCCGGACCGTAGGTGGTTGGCTATGTAGGGGGCCAGCTCCCTGCCCCTCATAGTACCTGCCACAAACACCATTTCAGGCCTGTACTTCTTGACTAGATGGACCGCTACCTCGCCGTACACCTGTGGCGAGTACTCCTTGAGCCTCTCGTCATCGACTACTATGACCTCGTCAGCGCCGTACTCTATGAACTGCTTCGCGAGATCCTTCACGCCATACCCTATCAGGACCCCTGTTACCTTAACCTTCAGCTTGTCAGCTATCTTCCTGGCAGGCGTCAGGAGCTGGAGGCTCGGCTCCAGGACCCCCTCCGGCCCCGTCTCCCCTATCACCCAGACGCCCCTGTAGTCGTCAGGGTTCCTGCACTCCCACTCAGGACAAAGGTCCTTGCAGGGGACCTGTTGAGTCGCTGAAGTCCCAGTCCCGCCCCAGCTCACATTACATCACCCCTCCTTCAAGGCCTTGATAAGGGCCTTTGAGGCCTTCTCGTCCTTAAGGAGGGCCTCTATGATCCACCTGGCAGCGTCGTCACCGTCCTTTGGCGTGTACACGACCTTCTTGCGAGGTACCTCAGGTACGTCTACAGTCTTAGATACTATTGTAGGTGAGCCCTTAAGTCCCGTGCACCTCGTGTCAAGGCCAAGCTCCTTGTTAGTCCACGTTATTAGCGTGTCAGGCCTCGTCTTGAACCTTATCTTATTATACAAGCTCACGGGTCTCGGCTTAATTGACTTCATGGCGACGCTTATGATCGCCGGGAGCTCGAGCTCCCACTCCTCAATGGCGTCCTCAAGTATTCTCTCAACGTGCAGCTTACCGTCCTCTGCAAGCCAAGCGTTACGGACATAGTAGATGTATGGCCACTCGAGCCAGCTGGCTGTCTGGGCGCCTATGTGAGCCGTGCTGGAGTCCGTGGTCTCCTGTCCAAAGATTGCCAGGTCCACCTTGCCGATCTCCCTGTCTATCTTCCTTATAGCGTTAGCCAGGACGTAACTCGTGGCCAGCGTGTCGGCGCCAGCGTAGACCCTGTCCGTCAGGAGTATTGCCCTGTCAACGCCCATGCCGACCAGGTACTCAAGCCCCTTCACGGCCGGAGGCGGCGACATTGACACCGCTATTACCTCACCGCCGTAGCGGTCCCTCAGCATGAGGGCAAGCTCCACGGCCGGCAGGTCATGAGGGTTTACGATGCTTGGCACGCCCTCCCTTATGAGGGTGCCAGTCTTTGGGTCTATCCTGACCGACTGGGTGCCGGGCACCCACTTCGTCCCTACTACGATCCTCACTTCACATCACCTCACGTGAACCTGTAAATTATGCCGTGACCGCTCTTAGGGTAGTCCCACTTTATCGCGTTCATGGGGCAGATGACCCTGCAGGTTCCGCACTCCACACACCACTCATAGCTGAAGACCACCTTGTCGCCAACTAGCGTGTAGCAGCCCGCGGGGCAGAGGTAAACGCAGGGTTTGGCCTCGCACTTCTCGCACTTTGTGTAATCAATCACTATGTGGGGCTCCTCGTCAACGTTCCAGACGTCGCTCTGAAGTATGTCCTCAAGCTTCATTTGCTTAGGCTCTTCCTTCTTAGCCTGTGCTGCCTGTGCTGTGCTCACAGCCCCCTCACCGCCAGCCAGGCCAACGAAATGAGGCTAAATAGGTCTACGCCCTCACTTGTAAGTGCCTCGGTTATCGCTTCAAAGGGCGTCTTGACGCTATAGTCCTGCTCGTAGATGCCTGCGAGGACCTTTGTCATCAGGCCCGGAAGCTTTGAGAACAGCTCAGGGTTGTTCATCAGAGCCTCTGCCGCGGTGTGCCTTAGGAGGTCCCTGTACATGAAGCTGCCCTTAACCTTCTCCTCATACGCCTTCATGTTCTCGTAAGTTAGGCCGCCGTGGTCCCTCGCGTACTCTACGGCCTCCGCCGCGAGCTTGCCGCTGTAGACCGCGTAGTCGACGCCCCTATAGTTCACGCCGGTGGTAAGCAGGAGGCCAGCGGCGTCACCGACTATGAGGAGCCCTGGGTAGACAAGTCTAGGCGGCGAGAACTTGAGCCCTCCCTCTATCGTCAGGTGCGCGCCGTACTCCGATATCGTGGCGTCCTTCCAGAGCTTCCTGAAGAATGGGTGAAGCCTGAAGCCCTCCACAAGCTCAGACACGTGGTCGTTGAGAATTCCCTTTTCTATGGCCTCCACAGCGCGCCTAAGGTGAAGGACCACTCCTATGCTAACGGTGTCCTTATTGGTATATATGAAGCCGCCGCCTGGCACTCCCTTGGTTACATCTCCGACCACAACCCAGGCAACGCCCTCATCGCCGTCTATTCCAAAGGCCGCCTCGAGCTGAGGCGCTCCAGTCCTGAGGACCTCCTTCACGCCCAGGGCTATATGGTCTGGCTTCAGCCTCTCTACGATGCCTGCCCTCTCCAAGAGGAGCCTGTTAACGCCCTCAGCGTCTATTACAACGTCGGCCTCTACGACGTCTGAGCCGCTTCTGACACCCACGAACTTACCGTCCTTAACCACAAGCCCGTCAACTGTTACCTCGTTAACGAAGGCAGCACCTGCCTGCTCGGCCTTCCTTGACATCCAGGAGGCCAGCTGAGGCAGAAGGGCAGTGAAGCTCTTCTTAGAGCCAGCCTTATACTCCACGGTAATCACATTGTCGCCTGAGACCACGCTCATCCTCTCCCTCGTGACCCACCTCTGTATGGGCGCCTCCTTGTCAAGCTCTGGCCACACGTCCCTTAGAGGCTGGGCATAGACCCTCCCCCCGAAGAGCTCCTTATCGCCAAGGCCCCTGCCCCTGTCCACCAGAAGCGTCTTGAAGCCCTTCTTAGCTAGGAGGTAGGCTGCCGCTGAGCCTGCGGGACCCGCCCCCACCACTACTACGTCGAACTTCGTCGGGATCTGCGCCAAGAGCTGCACCAGGGTAAGCAAAGGGGTTCCATTTAAAGCTGATGAAGGAGCTTAAGTATAGGCGTGCCAAGTCTAGGGGTTAGAAGGGCTTAAGCGGCTGCTCAGCGCCGCAGGCCTCGCACACTAGCACCCACACCTTGCCTCTCTTCTCTATATGTGTATCTATGCTGCCGCAGGTAGGGCACTTGACGTAGTTCTTCACGAATATATCGAGAAGTTGCCTTAGCACCTTGCTCGAGACCTTAACGTTGAGGACCAGCTGCCCAGACCCCTCCTCGTAGCTTCCAGCAGAGGCTAACTCCTTCATTAGATACCTCGCAACGAGGTCAGGGTCCCTCTTAAGCCTCTGAGAGATCTCCCTGAAGTTCTTAACTATTGTCTGCGTCCCGACCCTTATGATCTGTGGCTCGGGGAGCTCAAGCACCCCAGAGCCGCTACGAGGCGGTATCTTCTCATAGACCCTCTCGAGCAGCCACTCATAGTCCTTCAGCCTGATAGCCTCGTCGTCGCTCATGCTTCTCCTAAGGCCGGGTGACCGCAGGCCTTAATAAAGGTCGCCAAGGC
>WYEB01000285.1_pt1 | contig 18820 bp, 17 predicted proteins | sample 6343061 | NCBI WGS metagenome assembly WYEB01 (sample SAMN13812332, study PRJNA600296) | hot springs metagenome | biome: ENVO:00000051; feature: ENVO:00002007; isolation source: sediment sample from Evening Primrose shelf | place: USA: Yellowstone National Park, Evening Primrose Hot Spring ... | reverse complement strand
GGGCCGGAGCGGTCGGGGCCGGGGGCGCGGCCGCGTGCCAGTACGCGAGCGCGCCGCCGACCGCCGCGATCGCCGCCGCGACCGCCAGCACCGCTATCAAAGTCCTCGCGTTCATCGCGGGGGGATCGACCGCGGCCGCTTATGAGGAACCCGGTGAAACGCTCGTGAAACGCGGTGAAACGCGCCCGACGTGCATGAAGGCCCATATTACCGCCGCGGCCGAGAGGAGTTCCCCTCCAGCTGCTCCAGGGCCCTCCTGACCACGTAATCCGGCACGGCGCGCCTCCAAGGGAGATGGCGAGGGCGCCGCCCTCGATATCCCGGGCGCGGCCAGCGCACCGGACCGGCCCAGCTTCCCCCTCACAGCCTCCAAGAGCGCGCGCTGCGACCCCGCGGGAGCGCCCCCACGCTCACGTAGCCCCTCCAGTCCCCGGGCACGTATTGGGGTGCGAATCCGAATCCGATAATTATTATTTATGTTCCCGGCATCACGCGTCGGGCGGGAACTCCACGAAAATGGGTTTTAAAATGGTCAAAATACCCTAGAAATTAACACATTCGTGTAAAGCCACACACGAGTGGTGGGGCCGCGGGGATTTGAACCCCGGACCGCCAGCGCCCCAGGCTGGCATCCTTGTCCATGCTAGACGACGGCCCCTTTCCTCCGGCGAGCGCCGGCGCCCTAATAAACGATTCCGCAGCTCGGCCGGTGCCGCTCAGGTGAGGGGATCGCCTCCGGCGGCGCGCCCAGCCCCGATGAGTGGGAGGGCTCCTCCCGCGGCGTCCCTCCATCGCGCCGGCCGCGCCCACTCCCAGGTGGGCGCCTCGTTCCGCCCTAATGTGCGGGGGCGCGATCTCTCCCAACCCTTCCCGGGCTGAAGCGGATCGTACGCGATGGGGGCGGTCCGCCCATCCGATCGAGCCGCTCGGCCGGACCAGGTGGACACCGCCAGCAGGGGGAGCGCGCCGGAGGAGGCCCTCTCCAGGAGCCCCCTTGCGGAGTCCGTCAGGTCCATCCTGAGCGCGGACTCCAGGTCGACGAACGCCACGTCCATCGCGTCGCTGCCCGCCCTCGCGCCCTCCGGCCGGGATCCGGCCTCGGGCTCCATAAGCACGTCCACCAGGACGTAGTGGTAGAGGACGCGGCCCTCCCCGTCCCTCTCTATGAGCTCGGACACCCCCACGACCCCCAGGGGCCTCCCCCTGATCCCCGTCTCCTCCATCAGCTCCCTGACCGCCGCCTCGTAGATCCCCTCGCCGAGCTCGAGGTGGCCGCCCGGGACGCTCCACTTGCCCCTCCCCGGCTGGTTGGACCTCCTCACGAGCAGGACCCTGCCGCCGGACAGCAGGAGGGCGCCGACCCCCACCTCCGGCTCGGACGGGTACTTCACGCGCGCCCGGGCGCGCTATCGCCTAAAGCGTTTTCGCGGCCTCGGGAGGATGCGATCAGGGAGTCGAGGAACCTGAGCCTCTTGGCCGGGTGCGGGTGGGTGCTGAACAGCTCCTCCCACAGGCTCGGCCTCTCCTCCTTCAGCGCCTCAACAAGCTCGTCTATGTCGCCGTGCCAGCTCACGGACTGATCCGGATCTGAGATCAGGAACATCTTGAGGGCGGAGGCGCTCCTGGCCTCGCGCCTGGGCACCCTGCCGCTCGCCGCCAGTATCCTGGCGAGGGCCCTCTGGAGCTTCCTGGCGCCGTCCGGGACCACGGATGCGGAGTGGGAGTCCGCGTAGTACTCCCTGAGCCTGCTCACGTAGAAGACGAAGAGGTTGAACAGGAAGCTCAGCGCTATGAGCATGAGGCCCACCAGGAGCAGGAGGCCGCCGTTGCCGTTCCTGCCGCCCCCGCCTCCCCCGAAGATCCCGGACATGTAGAGCGTGTAGCCCAGGTAGTAGACGACCGCCGGGAGCAGGCCCACCATCATCATGACGTAGACGTCCCTGTGCTTCAGGTGGCCGAGCTCGTGCCCCAGGACCGCCTCCACCTCGTCCCTGGGCAGGCGGTCCAGGAGCCCCCTGGTCACCGCGACCATGTTGCCGGTCAGTGGGGAGCCGTAGGCGAACGCGTTCGGGACGTCGACCTGCGCGAGCATGAGCCTCGGCCTCGATATCCCGGCCCTCTCCGCGATCCTGGAGACCGCGTCGTGGAGCCACGGCTCCTCGCCCTCGCCCAGCGGCCTCACCTTGTACACCGCGTTGATCAGGTAGGGCCCGAGGAGCCACTGCACGACGTAGAGCGACAGCACGAAGCCCAGTATCCAGGCGACCGTGAGGCTCGCGCCCAGGAGTGCCAGGACCCCCGCTATCACGAGCATTCCGAGGACAGTCACCGCTATCCACGCGCCTATCATTGCCAGGCGCAGCCTCAGGAGGCTCGAGGGCATGTGCTCGCCGTCCTGAGAGGCTCTAATAAGCGTTTCTCAATTCGCGGTCCCCCGGCCGAGGAGCGAGCGGGGGACGTAGGGACAGGCGGGGTCCTCGCCCAGGGGGTCCCCCAGCGAGGCGAATGCCCTGGAGCGGCTGCCGCCGCACGCGTCGCGGTACTCGCAGGCGCCGCACCTGCCCCCGAACTCCGCCGCCCTTATAGACCTGAGCAGGGGGTTCTCCCTGTATATCCTCACTATGCTGGTCCTCCTGACGTTGCCCAGCGGCAGCGGCAGGAAGCCGCTCGGGTAGACGTCCCCGTTGTAGGCCACGAATATGATCCCCTTCCCGTCCCTCGTGTTGGTGACGCGCAGCGACCTGGTGCACCCGGGCTCCCCGAGGAGCTCCGCCGCGCGCCTGGAGAGCAGGTTGTAGAGGGATCCCCTCCTCAGGCCCCCGCCCGCCGCTATCCTCCTCACGAAGGGGCCCTCCACAGTCCTGATGGTGAAGCAGTACGAGGTCGCGTCGACCAGGAAGGCGGAGAGGTCCTCGTACTCGGCGGGCGTCAGCTCCTCCATCCCCTCGGCCGCGCGCCCCACCCTGACCAGGTAGAAGAACTCGAGCGTGTCTATCCCGAGCGACCTCGCCACCGCCATGACGCCGGGGACCTCCTCGACGTTCCCCCTGAACACCAGGGAGTTCAGCTGGACCTTGAGGCCGGCGGAGGAGGCGGCGCGCGCCGCCTCCAGCGTCGCCCGGAAGTGGCCCGGGGACCTCCTGACCCACTCGTGGGTCTCGGGGCGGGCGCCGTCGAGGCTTATCGAGACCCCCGAGAGGCCCGCCCGTGCGAGGGACCTCATCCTCTCCTCGGTGAACAGGGGGGTGACGGCCGGGGCGGCGCTCGCCCTGAGCCCCAGGTCCCTCGCGGCCGAGACCAGCTCCTCCAGGTCCTCCCTCATCAGGGGGTCTCCCCCCGTGAAGACCACCATCGGCCTCGGGTCCCCGAACCCCGCTATGTCCTCGAGGAGGGCCCTGCCCTCGCGCGTGCCCAGCTCCCCCGGGAGGCGCTGGGTCATCGCGCTGGCCCTGCAGTGCCTGCAGGCGAGCCCGCAGGCCCTCGTCACCTCCCAGAAGACGAGTATCGGGCTCAGGTCGAGGTCCGTGCTCCCGCCTCCGCTGCGAACTCCTCGGCGCGGCGGATGGCCCCCTCCAGGTCCCCGCGGGCAGCGAGCTCCCTCAGCCGCCGGTCCCCCAGGAGCTCGCGGTACAGCGCCATCCTGGCGCGGTGGTCCGGCACCGAGCGCTTCAGGAGCTCCTTGGCGCGGCCCATGGCCTCGAGCAGGACCTCCAGGTCCCTCCTCCCGGAGAGGCAGCGCGCGATCTCGTCCGCCACCATCTCCGCCACCAGCGTGGACCTGCCGCCCGAGAACACGGCGATCCTCATCCCGGCCCCCCTGGTCTCTATCGGCATCGCCGCCATGGTCCTCTCCGCGTTGGTGCTGAGTATGCAGATCCTCCTCCTGGACTCGCACTCGCGGGCCGCGAACTCCTCCTCCTCGGGGAGCCCGGGCACCGTGTATATCACCAGGTCGTGCTCCCCTATCAGCGCGGAGACGGCCGCGCGGTCCCGCACGTCCCCCCTGATGAGGCGCAGGGCGCCGCTCCTCCCGGCCTCCTGCAGCCAGCCGGTGAACTCCAGGCTGTAGACCGTGACCGAGGACCCGTGGGACAGGAACCTCCTGGCCTTCTTCTCGGCCTCCGAGCCCCCTCCCAGGACCAGCACGCGGAGGGCCGATGCCTCTATGAATATCGGCACCTTCAAGTGCCGCCACCCGCCAGCGCCCTCAGGAATTGGGGGAATCTACGGATATCGCCCCCCTCGAACGCCGCCAGCGAGGAGAGCGACGGGTCCCCGCGCAGGGGCGCCGCGACCCTCCGGCTCACGGCGGCGCCGCGGGGGCGGGCCGCCAGCCCCTCCCTCAGGAGCCCCCAGGCCTCCACGCTCGAGAGGGACGCGAATACCACTATATCGCCATCCGACAGGGCGGAGCGGATGCGGCCGAGGGCCCCGCGATCCGCCTCGACCCTGTAGAGCCTGACGACCGCGCCGCCCGAGGCCTCCACGGCGCGCGCGAGCGACTCCTCGACGCCCTCCGAGCACCAGAGGACCCTGGGGCCGGGGCCCAGGACCGACAGGAGGGAGCGGGAGCTGTGGGTGGGAGGGACCTCCACGCGCGCCCCGGGGACGGCCTCCGCTATCGCCTCCGCCGTCATCGGCCCTATCGCGATGGACCTAGAGAGCGCCGCCCGCAGGAGCTCGCGCGGCAGGATCGACGCCATGACGTCGACGGCGTTCGGCGACGTGACGACTGCGGGCAGCCCCAGGCGGGCGGCGGCCTCCACCTCGGGGGGAGGGGCCGTGGGGACCACCCTGAGGGCGGGGACCGCCAGGACGGGCGGGGACCCCAGCTCCCCCGACAGCCAGCGCGCGAACCTCCGCGTGGAGAGGGGCACTATCGCGGCCATCGGATCCCCTCCGCGCCCGGGAGCTCGTCCCTCCAATCCCTCATTGCCTCCGCGCCCCCGGCGGCCTCGAACTCCCCGACGAGCCTCATAGCGACCTCGGACGCGGAGTCGATGGGGCCGGAGGCCCTCACCAGTATCAGCCTGGAGCCGTCGGGCGGCACGACGCCCGCGATCATCGAGAGCTCCCGGCCGCTCGCCCTCGCGAGGACCCCCACGGGGGCCCTGCACCCCGCGCCCACGGCGCCCAGGAAGTCCCTCTCCGCGAGCACCTCGGCCCTCGACCCGCGATCGTCCAGGGGGGCCAGGGCCTCGAGGACCCCGGCGTCCCCCTCCCTGGCCAGTACCAGGAGGGCGCCCTGGCCGGCGGCCGGCACGAACTCCTCGGGGGGCAGCCTCCTCCAGCCGCCCGCCAGGCCGAGCCTCTCCAGCCCCGCCTCGGCCGATATTATCGCGTCCACGCTGGAGCCCACGGCCCTCAGCCTCGTGTCCAGGTTCCCCCTCATCGGGATCACCTCGAGGTCCGGCCTGAGGCGCCTCAGCATGCTTATGCGCCTCAGCGATGACGTGCCCACCCTGGCCCCGCGGGGCAGCGCCTCCAGGCCCGCTCCCCCGGGCGCCACGATCGCGTCGTAGGGGGATAGGCGGCGCGGCACCGCCGCCACGACGAGCCCGGGCGGCAGGTCCGTCGGCACGTCCTTGGCGCTGTGCACCGCGGCGTCCGCGTCCCCCCTGAGCACGGCGGCGTCGACCTCCCTCTCGAAGACCCCCTTCTCCCTCATCGCGTAGAGGGGGGTCCTGAGGTCCGCGTCCCCCCTGCTGGTCACCCTGACGACCTCCACGGGCAGCCCCGCCGACCTGAGCGGGGCCGCCACCTCCTCGACCTGCGCCAGGCTGAGGGCGCTGGCCCTGCTGGCCAGCCTGATCGCGCGCACGGCAGGAGGCCGCGGGGGCCGGATTTAACCGAAGCAGCGGATGCCGCGCAGGGTTAAAGCGCGACCGGGGCCCCCCGGGGCCGTGGGCTCAGGGCTGGACGGCGCGAGCTCGCTCGTGCTGGAGGCGCTGCAGTACGGGATGGCCCCGGGGCCGGAGCCGTTCGACGGCGCCGCCTCGCCCCTGGGGATGGACGCCGAGTCCCTCCTGAGGGAGGCCAGGAGGCTGAGGAGGGCCGGGATCATAAGGAGGATAGGGATCTCCCTACACCCGAGGTCCCTGGGCGGGGCTTCCGCCCTAGTCCTGGCGGCCGTCCCGGGCGACAGGGCGATGGAGTACGCGAGGGTAGTCTCCTCGTCCTCCGGGGGGAGGTCCAAGCACAGCTACGTCAGGTCGTTCCCCCGCTACAACCTGTGGTTCACCTACAGGGCGAGGGGCCCTGAGTCGCTCCTCGAGGAGATCGGGGGGCTGCTCTCCCCCCTGGGCGTGGACGACTACGTGGTGCTCACCACCGCCCGCGTGTGCAAGCTCTCGGTGAAGTACGACCTGGAGAGGGGCACGAGCTGGTCCCAGCCGGGGGTGCTGCCCGAGGACCCCCCTCTCCTCGGGGAGCTGGGGGTGGACAGGGCCCTGGCCCGCAGGCTCCAGGACCTCCCGGTGTCCAGGAGGCCGTTCAGGGAGCTGGCGGCCGAGGTCGGCGAGACGGAGGAGGGGCTCCTGGACCTCGTCGGCGAGATGTTCTCCAGGGGGGCGGCGGTGGACTTCGGGGCGGTCCTGGACCCGGAGGCGATAGGCTTCCGGCACGGCGCCGTGGTGATGGGCTCCGGGGGAGCCGCCGAGTGCGAGCGCGTGGCGACGCTCGCCCCGGAGGCGACGCACGCCATCCTCAGGGAGCCGGCGGGGGGAGCGAGGTGGGACCTCAGGGTCTACTTCGTGATACAGGCCAGGAGGAGGGAGGACGTGGAGGCCGCCGCGGGGCGCGCGGCCGAGCTCGCGGGCATCGGGGAGCGCGAGCTGGCCTACGGGGAGGGGGGGATCACCCTATGATACCCGTGAGCGTGATGGTGACGGGGAGGGGCACCGTCTCCAGGAGGCTGAAGGGCGACTACGGGCCCGGCCGGCCCAGCAGGTTCAGCGAGGTCTGGAGGCCGGTCGTCTCCTGGAACCTCACCCACGCCTGCAACCTGAGGTGCGTCCACTGCTACATCAGGGCGGGGGCGAGGGGGGAGGGGGAGCTCGGGAGGGAGGAGGCCAGGGGGGTCCTGCGCCAGATGGCGGAGGTCGGGGTCCCCCTGGTGCTGTTCTCGGGAGGGGAGCCCCTCATGAGGCCGGACGCCCTGGACCTGATGGAGGAGGCGGCGGACATGGGGATGCGGGTGGCGCTCAGCACCAACGGCACCCTGATAACTGAGGAGGTGGCCTCGCGCCTCTCGAGGATCGGGGTCTCCTACGTCGGGATATCCCTGGACTCCCCCAGGCCGGCCTGGCACGACCTCTTCAGGGGGGTGGAGGGGGCGTTCGCCGCGGCGATGAGGGGGCTGCGGAACGCGGTGGGGAGGGGCCTCGACGTCGGGCTCAGGATGACCGTGACGGCCCGCAACGCCGCCGACGCCGCGGGGCTCCTGGACCTCGCGGAGTCCGCGGGGGCGAGGAGGGTGACCTTCTACCACCTGTCGGCCGCCGGGAGGGCGCTGGGGCTGAGCCGCGACTGGTACATGGGCGCCGCCCAGTATTCCTCCTTCGTGGACCTCCTGGTGGAGGAGGCGAGGCGCCGCGCGGGGGCGATCGAGATAGAGACCACGATGGCGCCCTTCGACGGGATAGCCGTGGCGGACCGCGTGTCCCGGAGCGGCGCGGAGTTCCGCGACATGATGGAGCTCGTGAGGTCCCAGGGGGGCTGCGGCAGGAAGATAGTCTCGATATACCCGGACGGCACCCTGAGGCCCTGCCAGTTCGTGGACTTCATGGAGCTGGGCAGCCTGCGCAGGTCCCGGCTGAGGGACCTGCTGGACCCCTCGAGGAGGGAGGTGGACTACTTCGCGAACACCGAGCGCTACCTCTCCGGCCCCAGGTGCTCCACCTGCCCCTTCCGCTCCGTCTGCAAGGGGGGAGACCGCGTCAGGGCGTACTACATGGGCGGGGGGCTGGGCGCGGACGACCCCCAGTGCCCCCTGGATACGCGGGGCATAGCGGAGAGGTGGGGGTGGAGGGAGGGCTCCGCGGGCGAAAGTTGAAATCGGCCCGGGGACCGCGGCGGAGGGCATGGGGTTCCCCACCGTCAGGCCCAGGAGGCTGCGCTCGAGCCAGCGCCTCAGGGACATGGTCGCGGAGACCGACCTGGGGCCGGAGAGGCTCATAGCGCCGATCTTCGTCCAGGAGGACGCGCGCGAGCCCGTGCCGGTGGACGCGATGCCCGGCGTCCACAGGTGGCCCCTGGGCGCGGTCCACGAGGAGGCGAAGAGGATCCTGGAGGAGGGCGTGGACAAGTTCCTGGTCTTCGGGATACCGGCGCGCAAGGACGAAGTGGGGAGCGAGGCGTACAACCCCCAGGGCGTCGTCCAGAGGGCGGTCAGGGAGCTCAGGAGGGAGCTGGGGGATCGCGCCACGATAATGACTGACGTCTGCATGTGCCAGTACACCACGCACGGGCACTGCGGGATAGTGGCCCGCGGGCCGGGCTCCTGGTACGTGGACAACGACGCCACCCTCCCCTACATGGGCAAGATCGCGGTGAGCCACGCGGAGGCCGGGGCCGACGTCGTGGCGCCGAGCAGCATGATGGACGGCGTGGTAGGCCAGATCAGGAGGTCGCTGGACGAGGCCGGGTTCACGAACGTCCTGATAATGGCGTACTCCGTCAAGTACGCGAGCAGCTTCTACGGCCCCTTCAGGGAGGCGGCGGAGTCCGCGCCCGCCTTCGGCGACAGGAGGACCTACCAGATGGACCCCAGGAACGCGGCGGAGGCGCTGAAGGAGGCGGAGCTGGACGTGGAGGAGGGGGCAGACATACTGATGGTGAAGCCCGCCCTCCCGTACCTGGACGTGATCAGGATCGTCAAGGACGCGTTCCCCCACTACCCGCTCGCGGCCTACAGCGTGAGCGGCGAGTACTCCATGCTGAGGGCGGCGGGCGAGAGGGGGTGGCTGGACGAGGACCGCGCCCTCCTCGAGGTCCTCTACTCCATCAGGAGGGCGGGGGCCGACGCGATCATAACCTACTACGCGCCGCGCGCGGCGAGGCTCCTGAGGGAGGGCCGCAATGCCTTCCGAGGGCCCCGATCCCATCGAGGAGGCCAGGCGCCTCCTCCCGGGGGGAGTCAGCAGCCCCGTGAGGGCGGCCGTGAGGCCGAGCCCGTTCCTCGTGGAGGGGGCCAGGGGCGCCAGGCTCGTCACCCGGGGGGGCGAGCTGGTGGACTGGGTCATGGGCTACGGGCCCCTCATCCTGGGGCACGCGGATGAGCGCGTGAGGAGGGCGGTGGAGGGGCAGCTGGAGAGGGGCTGGCTCTACGGGGCCCCGAGCAGGTCGGAGATCGAGCTGGCGAGGAAGATAGTCGAGTACTACGGGCCCGGGAAGGTCAGGTTCGTCAACTCGGGCGGCGAGGCGGCGATGACCGCCGTCAGGCTGGCCAGGGGGGCCACGGGGAGGAGGCTCGTCGTGAAGTTCGACGGCTGCTACCACGGCGCGTCGGACGCGCTCCTCTCGCGCGCGGGGAGGGGAGGGGTGGGCGAGCCCTCCTCCGCGGGGGTCCCGGGGGAGATCGCCTCCCTCACCCTGGTCCTGAGGTACAACGACCCACAGGGGCTCGAGGGCGCCATGAGGAGGGTGGGCGAGGACGTCGCGGCGATCATCGTGGAGCCGGTGGGGGCGAACATGGGGGTCGTGCCCGCGGATGCGGACTTCCTCAGGGCGCTCAGGGAGGAGGCGGACCGCGCCGGGGCCCTCCTGATATTCGACGAGGTGGTGACCGGCTTCAGGCTGGGGCTGCGCGGCGCCCAGGGCCTCTACGGGGTCAGGCCTGACCTGACGGTCCTGGGGAAGATAATAGGCGGGGGGTTCCCGCTCGGGGCGGTCGTGGGGAGGGCGGAGCTCATGGACCTCCTCGCCCCCTCCGGCCCCGTCTACAACGCGGGCACGTTCAACGGGCACCCCGTCTCCATGGCGGCGGGGCTGGCGACGATCGAGGTCCTCGAGGAGGGCTGGCCCTACGCGCGCGCCGAGCGCGCGGCGAGGGCGGTCGCGGAGGAGCTCTCCCGCATGCGCCTGGGGGGGAGGCCGGTGGCGGTCAACGCGGTCGGCAGCATGTTCCAGGTGTTCATGAGGGAGCCGCCCGTCAGGGACGCGGAGGGCGCCAGGGCGGCTGACCAGGGCGCCTACGCGAGGCTCCACGAGTCCCTGCTGAGGGAGGGGGTCTTCTCCCCGCCCGTCCAGACCGAGACTTGGTTCGCGAGCGCCGCGCACGGGGACGAGGAGGTGGAGCGCACCCTGGAGGGCCTGATGAGGGCTTGGCCGGGCCGAGGGGGAGGGTCCACATAGTCGGCGCGGGGCCCGGGGACCCCGAGCTCCTCACGCTGAAGGCCGCCAGGCTCATCTCCGAGGCCGACGTTATCCTCTACGACAGGCTGGCGCCCCCCGGCGCGCTCTCCCTCGCGAGGGGGGGAGCTATCCTGGTGGACGTGGGGAAGGCCCCGGGGAGGGGGCCGGCTCAGGACCTCATAAACAGGGAGCTCGTGCGCCACGCCGAGGCTGGGAGGGTCGTCGTCAGGCTGAAGGGCGGGGACCCGCTGGTCTTCGGGAGGGGGGAGGAGGAGTGCTCCTACGTGCTCTCGAGGGGGATACCGTGCGAGATGGTGCCGGGGGTCAGCTCCGCGACCGGCGCCCCCACCTGCGCCGGGATCCCGCTCGGGAGCAGGTGGGGCTCCTCCAGCTTCGCCGTGGTCACCGGCAGGACGGCGGCCTCCGGGTCCCCGGCGCCGTCGCTCGGCGCCCTGGCGAGGGCCGCCGACACGCTCGTGGTCATGATGCCGCTCTCGAACCTCGGGGCCATCGCCTCCGAGGCGTCCTCCGCCATGGGCGCGGGGGCGCCGGCGGCCCTCGTCCTGAACGGCTGCACGGCCGCGCAGAGGGTGATAGAGGCGCCGATCTCGGAGATAGCGTCGGCCGCCGCCGGGCTGGGGCCGCCGGCCGTCCTGGTCGCGGGGGCCGGGGCCGCCCTCAGGAGGCGCGCCCTGGGCGGGGCCCCCTAGCTCCAGCTCCATCAGGAGCGCGGAGGGGCGGAACCCGAAGCGCCTGTAGAGCCTGATGGCGGGGGAGTTCCTGAGCTCGGCGCGCAGGACGAGCTTCCTGTAGCCCCTCCTCCTGCAGTACTCTATCGCCCTGCCGAGGAGGGCCGAGCCCACGCCGGAGCGCCTGCTCCCGGGCCTGACCTCCAGGTCGTAGAGGTACGCGTACCTCTCGTAGTTCACCGTGTCCATCTCCTCCTTGACCCAGGCGACGCCTATCAGCCTGCCGGACGCGTCGTAGGCCGCGAAGAACCTCTGCTCGCCGGGGGAGTTGAATATGGAGAGGAAGAGCTCGCGGTGCCTGCGCGCGTACTCCTCGTAGCCCATGGAGGAGCGGGCGGCCTCGTCCATGACCTCCCAGCTCACCTCGCGGTCCAGCTCCAGGACCTCCTCCAGGATCTCGGCGCCGTGCTCCTCTATCCTGTACCGGGGGCTCGGGCCCATAGATCCCCCTCCGCCGCCCTCCTGAGGGCCTCCTCCCTCGTTATCTCCGCCCACTCCCCGCCCGAGAGGTAGGCGTAGCCCCTCGCGTAGCCCTCGTAGATGGACCATATCCTCTCCCTGTGCTCGGGCGGGATCGCGTCGAACCTGGAGTTCCTGTCGTCGAACTGGAGCATCTCGACGTGCGGGTGCTCGCGGGCGGCGACCCCCGGGAAATCCATGCCGGTCCGCCTCGACGCGAGCGCGACCGAGTGCTCCAGCTCGTCCGCGTCCAGGCGCACCATGCCCCTCGAGACGCGCCGGGGCAGCCCCCGCACGTGCTCCTCCCTGTAGCCTATGGCGCGGGGGTCCAGGCCGTTGGCGAGGAGGAACAGCTGTATGCCGTTGCACTTGAAGCAGGTCCCGCAGGGCCTCACGTCGCCGCCCTCGGGGTGGGCCGAGTGGCAGCTCACCTGGAGCCTGAAGAGCTCCGGGTACCTCGACGCCAGGACGCGCTCGACCACGAGCCCGGACAGCGGCCTCACCGCGGACCACTGGCGAATCCCCCAGCCGCGCCTCCTGAACCACCTGGTCATGTACGCATCGAACTCCTGGCTCTGGTCGTAGACCGCGTAGTAGTGCCTTATCCCCCGGAACTCGTAGGTGAGGCCGGAGGGATCGTCGTACTCGTTCCCTAGGAGCACGTCGCCCGCGCCCCCCGCGATCAGCGCGGGGAGGCACGAGAGGACGTAGTGCTCGAAGAAGAAGAGCCTGATGGGGTAGACCTCGGGGCGCCTCCTGCGGAGCGCCTCGGCCCTGATTATCCTCATGTTCCTCTCCACCCACGAGTACAGCCTGTCCACGTTGCTCCAGACGCGGATCGTCCGGGGCTCGTTCGCCCTGAACCACCTGTAGGCCCTCAGCGCGGTGAACCAGTGGTGGCCCGACTCGTTCAGGAAGCACGGGCGCGGGTCGCACCCTATCTCCCTGGCCACGCCGTACGTGAGGAGGCTCTCCTTGCCCCCGGACGACATGACTCCGCACCCGCGGCCCGGCGGCCCCCAGGGCTCCGAGTCGCGGAGCGAGGGGAACTCCATCTCCGCCCTGGGCTCGGCGTCCTCCGGCTCCACCCTCGAGGGGTCCGGGATGAACTCGTCCCTCACGAAGCCGGTCCTGTTCACTATCCTGTTGACGAATATGTCGCGGGCCGTGACCCGCGACATCTCCGAGATGAACTCGGCGTCCAGCTCGGTGAGCGGGACGTCGAACACGATCCTCCTCGAGAAGAGCGCGTAGTTCACGGCGGGGACGGAGACCATGAGGGGGGCCACGTCCCGCGCCTCGGGGGGCAGGTCCCCCTCGTACCTGTGGAGGAGCCGGTAGCGCTCCTCGGGCCCGCCGGGCCTCCTCAGCACGTAGTCGGCCGATATCCCGCGGCGCTCCACGCGGAGGCCCTCGACCCTGAGCTCCTCGAAGCACGTGAGGTCCGGGGAGACCATGGGGCACCCCTGCTCCCATAGCGCCCCTCGGCCCCGCGCCCGCGCGACCGCCCTCAGGCGCTGGAAGTCCTCCATCATGCGGTCAACGATCCTCCCGACGCCGTGCAGGAGCGGCGCGCACGAGACCACGCCGTACCTGCGCTCGTACTCCTCGACGGCCGCGTCCGCCTCGCCGGGGGTCATCCCCTCCGTGTTCACCGTTATCGCGTAGAGGCGCCTGCCGGTTATGAGCTCCAGGAGCCTCACGTACCTGTCCAGGTCGGGCATCGGGTACTGCGGGAACCCGTCCAGGTGCCTCCTGGCAGGCGCGTGCTGCAGCACGACCACCTCGGGCCTCACGACCGTCAGTATCTCCAGGCTCCCGGGGAAGGCCGGGTGGAGGAGCGCGCCCTGCCCCGGCACGACTATCACGTCAGGCCGCTCCTCCCTGTAGGCCCTCACGATCTCGCGCTCGAGGCCTCCGGTTATGAAGTCGTTGACCATGGCGTCCAGGACTATCCCGTACCTCGCGCCCTGCATCCAGGCGGTCTGCCCCGTGCCGATGAACGCGGCGCGGACGCCGCGGGCCGACAGCTCGTCCGCCAGCATGAGCGCCGTGGTCCTCTTCCCTATCGCGGAGTCCGTCCCCACGACCACGACCCTCAGGGAGTCCACGGAGTCTATCTCGCCCCTGTAGAACTCGCGCCAGCCGCTGTAGATCTTCCTCACGTCCACGATCTCTGCGCCGTGCTCGGCGGCGAGCCTCGCGAGCTCCGGGTCGTCGCTCAGGAACTCGTGGAGGCCCGAGACGACGTCCATGCCCCTCCTGAGGGCCTCCGCGACCACCTCCCTGTAGCCCGGGGGGAGGCGGCCGCCCGCGACCGCGGCCCCTATGATCAGGACCTCCGCGTCCGGGTGATCGCGGAGCGCCTCCTCCAAGCTCCCGTAGATCCTTATGCCCCTGCGCCTGCCGTCGAGGACCTCGCCCGCGTCCATCCCGCGGAACCCGCTGTCTATGACGCCCAGCACCTCGAACCTGTCGGAGCGGCGCACCAGGCCGTGCGCGGTCTTGCCGTCCGTGCTCCCGTACACGCCCTCGGCCAGTATCAGGGCCCTCCTCCTCATGGGAGATGCCCTCACGGGAGGTGCCACCGGCTCGTGATCACCAGCGCGTGCGTGCCCTCGCCCAGGAAGCGGAGCGACTCCAGGACCGACGCGGACGCCGGCAGGGCGTCTATCCCCTCGAGCTCCCTCAGGAGCCTGGAGTAGCCGACCATCGCCCTGTCGGTCACCCTGAGCGCGCTCCCCCCGCTCTCCCTGAGGGCGGCGAGCGCCGCGTCCCCGTCGAAGGATATCATCGAGACCAGCGGCTCGTTGTACCTGGTCTCCTTGACCCTGCGGAGGGGCATGGCCCTCTCCATCCCGCCCAGGAAGCTGTCCACGACGGAGTTCCCGTGGACCGTGGTGACCCCGATTATCCTCGGGACGCGCTCCACGTAGCCGAGCCCCCTCAGCTTGGAGAACCCCATGTGGACCCCAGCCAGGGTCGTCCCGTTGCCGACCGGCAGCACGACCGTGTCGGGCGGGTCCCCGAGCTCCCACGTGATCTCGTGGGCGAGGGCCGAGTAAGCTTCGAAGCTGACCCTGGAGTTGATGGACCCGGGGTTCGCGTCGTACCAGCCGTTCTCCGACGCCGCGCGGACGCTCGCGCTCACGGCGTCCTCGTAGGACCCGTCGACGAGCACCAGCTGCGCGCCGTACCTCCTCAGCTCCGACATGCGCTCCAGGGTGTAGCGGCGCGGCACGAATATCACAGCCCTGGCCCCGACCATCCTGGAGTAGTAAGCGAGCGAGACCCCGAAGTTCCCGCAGGTGCCGGCTGTGAGCACCCTGAAACCGCCCTCCAGCGCCCTCTGCACGTGCAGGACCGCCGCGCGATCCTTGTGGGTCCCCGTCGGGTTGGCCCCCTCGTACTTGGCGTACACCCTGGATTCGTCGCGGGGGAAGAACGCGCGCTCGAGGCGCGAGAGGCGGAGGAGCGGCGTCCTGTAGTAGCTGAGCTCCTGCCTCACCAGCATCTGGAGCCGACCTCCGAGGATGTTTGAGGGATGGGAACGGGACGATGACCCGGGGGATGATCGGGCGAGGCATCGCCATCGCCCTCCAACCGCTCAGATTCGAGCGGCATTACCTCGTATCACCTAGCTCCGGGTCGGCGGAGGCGCTGCCTTAATTTAAGGTTTTCTGTAGGGATCCCGCGCCCGGGCGCGCCGGGGCGAACGGTGATCAGAGCCTCTCTCACCTCACGGCCGGGACCGGCTCGGGAGTTCCGACGCTCATCATCCGGGCGCGGGGCGGCGGGCGCGCTTAAATTAAGTTGGCGCGTGAATTGGGCGGGCGCGGGATGCGGTGTTTGCCGAGTCCTGAGCCGTGATGAGGCAGAGGGGCCGACCGCGCCCTCGGAGGCCGCTCCTGAGGTACCAGCCCGCGTCCACGAGGTTCGCGTAGACGCGCCCCCGCCTCCTGGCCCACCCGAGCGGCTCCCGCCTCCTGTTGAGCACCGCGTACGTCCCGCAGGGGGAGGGGGAGCGCCTGATGACGCCCCGGGGCAGGACGTCCCTCCCGTAGAGGAACACCGCCTCGGCGCGCTCGTCGACGATCAGGTACCCCCTGTCTATGCTGCCCCAGAGCGCCGAGAGGAGCCCCATCAGCGGCTCGACCCTCCCCCCGCAGATCCTGGCCGCGTGCACCCCGGCCAGGAAGGGGGGCCTGCCCCCTCCCAGGGCCTCCGCGGACGCCGAGGGATGGACCGCGAGGACCTCCACGCAGCCCGAGCCCGGGGCGCCGGCGCAGAGGACGTCGAGCCCGACCAGGCCCCCGCTCGAGTGGCAGAGGACCTCGGATCTTATGAGGTCCAGCTCCTCCCGCGTGCACCTCCTCAGGACCGCCTTATCCGGCAAATCGTGAACCCCTCCGTCGCGTGCCTGTGCGGGTAGAACCTGCGGCAGAGCCGGAACTGGCTGGGGAGCGAGATCCCAGCGTACTCCACCGCGCCGGCGTCCCCGAAGTCGAGCCCCGTGTCCACCAGGGAGAAGTGCCCGGCGCCCGAGTCCTCCAGCGCCTCGAGGACGGAGTGGACCACGAGCTCGTTCTCCTCGAAGTTCGTGGAGCACGTGGAGTAGACTAGCTCGCCCCCGGGCCCGAGGGACCTCAGGGCGGACTCCAGGAGCTCCACCTGGACGCGCGCGGCGGACTCGACCTCCCCCTGGGGGCGGGGCCTCCTCCCCCTCGCGAACGGCATCAGCCCCTCCCCGGTGCAGGGGGCGTCCAGGAGCACCCTGTCGAACTCGCCGAGCGAGCCGATCCCCCGCGCGTCCATCAGGTACGCCACTATGTTGAAGGCGCCGAGCCTGCTCGCGTTCGCCTTCAGGGCCATCAGCTTCCTCTCGCTGACATCCAGGGCGATCACGGGCGAGCGCGGGTTGTGCTGCGAGATCTGGGTCGCCTTGCCGCCGACCCCCGCCGCGGCGTCGGCGATCCTGGAGGCGCCCTCCGGCGAGAGGGCCAGGACGGGGAGCATCGAAGCCGGGCCCTGGATGTAGAAGAGCCCCAGCAGGTGCTCGTGGTAGGCCGCGAGCGGTATCGGGGACTCCTCGACCACCAGCCCGTAGGGGGTGTGCCGGTAGGGCCTGACGGACGCGCCCTTCGCCTCCAGCCTCGAGGCGAGCTCGTCCCTGTCCACCCTGAGGGTGTTCGCCCTCAGGGTCCTCATCACGTCGCCCTCCCGGGCGCCCAGCATCCCCTCGGCCTCCTCGCGCGAGCCGAGGAGCTCCGCGTACCGGGCGACCTGGTCCGGGTGAGCCCCGTGCCTCTCCGCCAGGGCGGCGAGCTCGCGGGGGGCCAGGCCGCCCCCCCTCTCCACGGCGCCCCGCGCGAGGGTCAGCCCCTCGCTCAGCCTCTCCAGCGCCGACCTCACGCCGTCGCTCCCTCGGCACCACGCCCACGGACCCGTCGGGCAGTATGTATATCCTGACGTCCTCCGTGAGCGCTCCGTCCCTCACGTAGCTCCTGAGGTAGCCGCTGAGCTGCGCCATGAGGGTCGGCATGTTCATCGACAGCTTGATCCCGGAGGAGTTCGCCCTGTCCACCACCATCGGCGGGACCTCGACGAGGCGCGTCCCCTTGGGCACGACGAGCTCCGCTCCCGCGACCGACGCGGCGGACTCCAGCGTCTCCCTCGCGAGCCTCAGGTTGCGCAGCGCCCTCTTCTCGAGGATCATGACGTTCTCCCTCGTAGTGCCTATGGCCCTCGCGACCTCCTCGTAGCTCATCCCGCTCCTCCTCATGCGCAGTATCTCCAGCTGCCTCTCCGTCAGGAACCCCCCGGCCCTCCTGCGCCCCCTCACGCGGAGTGAGGCGGCGCGCGCCGATTTGAACATTTTCGCTTAGGGACGGGGCTCGGCGGACTATGCGGAAGTCCCGGAACTCGCCCCTGTACTCCTCCTCGACCTCCTCGACGCCCTCCACCCTCGCGGCCGGCGGCCCCCGGCGGGCCCACCCGGCGAGGGCCCTCACGGCGCCCTCCTCGCCCTCCAGGACCGCCTCCACGCGGCCGTCTGGGAGGTTCCTGACCCATCCCCTGACGCCGAGGCGGTCGGCCTCCTCCTTCATCGTGGACCTGAAGAAGACGCCCTGCACCCTCCCGGAAATCCACAGGTGGAGCCTCAGCTGGCGCCCCCCGGGCATGCCCGGGGGGATCGGCGGGGGCGCTATTAACCGTGAAGGTCCCCCTCCGCACGGGCCGCTGAACGCGCCGACGGGGCACGTCCAAAAACAATTGGCCCAGCCCACGCGGTGGGGCGACCCGGCCCCTTCCGGGGGCCGGGTCGCCCTCCCCCCATCAGAGGGCGAGCAGGGCGGCCAGCGCGTGCGGCAGGGCGGCGATGATCGCTGAGGCGGCGGAGCTCGGGAAGAGGCCGAGGGAGGTGTGCAGGGCCACGTCCACCGCGGCTATCGCGGCCGCGAAGACGACCGAGACCGTGTTCACGACCTTTATCAGCGGGTTGAGCGACGGGCCGGTGGTGTCCTTGAACGCGTCCCCGACCATGTCGCCGACGATCGCGTTCTTGTGGGCGGGGCTCCCCTTGCCGCCGAGCGACGGGTCCACGTTTGCCTCTATGTACTTCTTCGCGTTGTCCCAGGCGGCGCCGCCGTTGGCCATCAGGAGCGCCCTGGGGAAGCCCACGACTATCGTCCCGAGTATGAACCCGACGAGGGCTATCCACCCCAGCAGCAGCCCCACGATTATGGGCAGCGCAACCGCCAGGAGCCCCGGGAGCATGAACTCGCCGAGCGCGTGCCTCGTCACTATGTCTATGGCCCTGGAGTAGTCCGGCTTGGACTTCCCCTCGAGTATCCCCGGTATCTCGCGGAACTGCCTCCTTATCTCCTCGACGAGCTCCATGGCGGTCCTGCTGACGGACATTAGCGTGCGGCTGGAGAACACGTAGACCAGGACCACCCCCAGGAACGCGCCGATCAGGAGGTCCGGCGACAGCACCGACGTCGCGGAGAACGCCTCCCTCAATATCGAGGAAGCCGACGCGCCGGGGGGAACGAGCCTCCCGACCACCTCGTACACGAAGCCAATGAACAGGACCAGCGCGGCGAGGCCCGCCGAGGCTATAGCGTACCCCTTGGTCGTGGCCTTCGTCGTGTTGCCTATCGCGTCCAGGGCGTCCGTGGTCTCCCTGACCTCCGGCGGGAGCCCGGCCATCTCCGCGAGGCCGTTGGCGTTGTCCGACACGGGGCCGTAGGAGTCCA
>WYEB01000284.1_pt1 | contig 18825 bp, 13 predicted proteins | sample 6343061 | NCBI WGS metagenome assembly WYEB01 (sample SAMN13812332, study PRJNA600296) | hot springs metagenome | biome: ENVO:00000051; feature: ENVO:00002007; isolation source: sediment sample from Evening Primrose shelf | place: USA: Yellowstone National Park, Evening Primrose Hot Spring ... | reverse complement strand
GGGTGAGTATAATATTGCAAGGCACGTGTCAGTCGGCTTGAAGAGCATCCTAAAGACCGTGCTTAAGCCAAGAGACCCTGCACTATTCAGGCTACTCTACGATTCCTTCACAGTGTATAAGCATAAGGCTACTACCCACGTTAAGCTACCCACACTTGAGCAGTTGAGGCATGTTTGGCACCAACTACCGAGTGTTGAGGCCAGGTTCTACTTCACTGTACTGGCTGAGTGTGGGCTTAGGCCAAGCGAGCCATTCCTAGTTAGCATTGATGACCTAGACCTTGAACACGGCATGATACGCATTGGCAAGGTGACTGAAACCAAGCGCTCCTTCGTAGCCTTCCTACGCCCCGAGGTCGTGGATTGGGTTAAATCAGCTTACCTACCAGCCAGGGAGGCGCTAATCAAGGCTAATCTTAATATTGTGAGGGCAGATTACCTTGGTGTTAATGCTAATGCTGAGGGTTGGGCTAGGAGGCTAATTCCATTCGACCGTGGTAGGCTTAGGAGGGAGATTAAGGAGACTGCCAAACAGGTGCTTGGCAGGAGTCTTGAACTGTATGAACTGCGTAAATTCTTTGCAACATGGATGATTAGTCAAGGCGTCCCAGAAAGCATTGTTAATACCCTGCAGGGTAGGGCACCGCCAAGCGAATTCCGCATACTGGTTGAGCATTATTGGAGCCCTAGGCATGAGGAGTTGAGACAATGGTACCTTCGTTATGCGCCTAGGGTTTGCTGTGTTTGATCTCTGGTGCCATTGCCCCTCCTTGTGCGTGCTGATGGTTTGCTGTCCTTGATGTACCAGGTTCCACTATTAGCAATTAACCTAGTACTCAGAGGTTATTCTAAGGATTTGCAATGCGCTACGAGGGGAAAGAAAACTTTATTTACCTGCAGTAAAGGCATTTATTGTATGCCCAAGCAGTGGATGGTTAGGTATCGAACCTTTGTTTATGAGATTATGCCAACGGGCAGTGATAAGCTTGACAATGCATTAACAAGCATGTTTAAACCCTACGACAACTTCATTAACGGCTTCCTAGCGGGCATGGCCGGTGAACTTAAGGCGAGGGGTTTAGACGTAGATTACAGCCCTGAATCCGAGTCAATAACCCTGAAGGCTGGTAATTTAAGCAGTGATGATGTTATGGATAAGGTTTATGACTCTATGAAAAACCTACTAAATAGCTACAAGGGCTTCCTAAACCACCTCGGTAAAGAATGTAGTACCCTTAGCTCCAGTGGCTGGTTCTGTGACTACGGTGACTTCAGCGGTGATGAAGACTTGGTAGCCTATGAGGTGACCCTAGTAACCCCACCAGAGAATGGTAGCGTGTGGGTTGCCTACGTTGTTGGTAAGGTGACTATTTACGATAATTACGATGGCACATACGACATCACGCATAAGATGTGGAACACCCACAGCTTAGTCAAGGACTACAATCCTGACGCTGATAAGGCGATGCTGGATTGGTGGATTGAAGAGTTAAAGGGCATTTACGATGAGGATGAGTTATGGAGGAGGGTAATGGTGGTGCAGACTGATAGCGGCTTCGAAATCCGCAAACCCAAGGGGAGACGTAAACACACCTAAGTTTCGCTAAAGAACCTTTAAAAATATGTTAGGAGTCCGTTAAAGTGTTATGATTCAACAGAGCCAAGATTGCAGCCCCTGGAAGGACTTAACTAAAACTCATAAGAAAATTCGTGAGGAACTTGAAAAAGCAATATTAGGTTACGTTAAAAATCAGCCAAGTCAATTAAGTGATAGGTACTTAGTCCCAATAATAGTTGCCCCCTACGGGTCAGGTAAGACAACATTATTGAGTCATCTACTATGCTTCGCATTAAAAAATGGCATACCTGCGGTTAAAGTAAACCTGTCTTCACTGGTGAATTACTTAAAGGAACTAAAGGGAGGAGGTAGCAGCAAGATACCTAGTGATCAATTACCTGGTTACGCATCAAAGTTCTGCGTACACATAATTAACAAAGTTATTAAGTCTAACGATGCTGAGGAGTGGGGGGAGTTTGAACACTGTTGCATTAACCGTGAGGAAGTGGTTAAAGTCCTAAAGAGGTATATTGAAGAGCACTCAAAATGCGTACTACTTATTGATGAGATAGAGGATCATTATAAGGAGCTTAGGAATCTTATCAGCTATGATACGACACCATTTAGGGGGTTATTCGATAGGGTTTGTGAAGGTAAATCATGGGTATTTCCAATACTTGCCTTCGGCCCCTCATCAATATATGCCGAGACGGTTTCAACGGCAGGGTCCTGGCGCACCAGGATTTACCCCATATCACTAGTATACCCACTAGAATTATCTGAGAAATTATCCGAGGTGATTAAAGATGGTGTGTTAAGGAAGTACTTAGCGAACTTAATCTGGTGGATGGGTAAGGGGCGTATGGGTCATGTATACAAGCTAATTAATATGTATAACTCAATCAATAGCGATGTAATAGCAAGTGTAATAAATTCCAGCAACCCTAAGATTAGCCTCAGTAAATTATTTACCCCATTAGAGGGAATTGTGATTGTCGGAAACGTAACTTACGTCGATCTTAACGCGCTCGATGAATTACTTGATAAGGTTACTGATCCCCTTCACCGTAAGCTATTCAGCGCTTTAATAATCTTAATTGGCCAAGTACCTGAATCACTATTGAAAAGCTTCCTTACTGATGATGAACTTAGCAGGTTAAAGATCCAGAAGCTTAATGAGGATTTCTTCGTAAAGTCAAGGAAAATTATTAAAGTTGATGACCTACATAGTGCCATTAAAAGGGCGATTAAGGATCTCGGTAAAGATATTGATTCACATACAGAGGATACATTAAATGACATATTAAGGATTATTATCCAAGCATGGAGTGACCATGAGTATGTTGTGCTTAATGAGGAATCGCTTAAGGATTTATTTGAGATCATTAAAGGTATGTCCATTGAATTCTATAAACCTGAAATCTACGACGTATTCAATAGTCTAGATCCTAATGCAGTCTACAGCAACTATGTGGCTCAGTCGTTAATTGAGGATGTGGAATATCACTACGCATTAAGGCCTTCAGTAATAGAGCGCGTATATCCACCAATCATATTGATGCCAATAATTGGATGCAGTAGAAGCATCCAAGTTAATAATCTCGCAAACTCCCTTTACCAGGAGTTCAGTAATTACAACGAGCAATATATTTTAGGTATAAGTGAGAAATTAATGAATCACATTAAGTATAAAATATTAAAAGTGGATTCAAGTAGTGATGCTACTAAGAATTTAATGATCGTATTCGTACCGAGCACTCATGTTGACAATGATAAGCTTAAGACAATAATTTTACAAAACCTATTAACTAAAGAAGGGGTAAGGGGGGTTATATTAATTCCAATACCGTTAAATGAAGGTGCAGATAACGTAATTAATAGGTTAAGGGAGAGGTGGAGGCATTTCATGGATGCTGGGATTGTTCATGTGCTGTATCTTGGTGATAAGGCAACATTATTCCTCATAAGCATGCTTTATAATATGCTAAACAGATGTTTTGAATTAGATAGATTAGATAGAAATGAAAGGAACTTGGTAAGCCAATACGCAGGCACCATCTACAGGATTACTGATGAATATGCCAGGAAAGTGAGGGCATTAAATGTGAATAGGTACATTAAGGTTAATGACAGGATTGAGGAGGCACTCAGATACCTAGTTGATGAAGATCACTCAATTGGTGAGGCAAATGCCAGGTACATTTGGTTAATTGAATCTTCTAAAAACAGTGAAGAATTATGGGACTATTTAAAGAAATTTGCTGAACAATTAAATTCACTTAATGATGACTTTGAGAAGATTTTTGGTGAAAACAGCGTTGCATATAAGCTATTAGGGAAGAAAGTTGATTCAGTACTTTCAAACGCCAGCCTAATTAATAGCCTGCTAAAGAACAGTAAATATTTCGATAGCCTGCGTACCGTTTGGACCGATATTAACAAAGTCATTAATGATCCAAATAATAGGTCATTTAAAGAGACGCTTAAGGATTTAATATCAATAGCAAGTATGAATATTCAAGGCGATAAGGGCAAAGGCATTGACCTAAGAACCTTAATTAACAAGGTATATAATAAGATCGACACTATTGTAAATATGGATCACGAAGTCCTTAGGTACATGTTAACATGGCATACGCTTCAAGAAATTGAAAATGAAATACCCGAATATATGGAGAGCGTGATGGAGGAAACGTGCAACATAGTAACTACACTAAATAATGTAACTAATGTACTAGGTAGGATGAGGGGTAAACTTAAGGAACTTAGGGATAAAATCAATAGATACATTAATAATGGTGAAGCCGTGCAGGTAGGTTTCATAAATAATATAGATGAATTAATGAAAGGACTTGAGAACTTTAGAAATAAGCTTATGAAATTAAATAACGACATTTTCAACGGTGCATCATTTTTCAACGGTGCATCATGTGAGGATTTGAAGGAAAACCTTGAGGAGTTTATACCCTACCTTCAGAATAAAGGTTACTATGAGAAGTTACTTATCCTTGAGTTCATGATTAATAAACTAATTGGCAGTGTAATTAACAATATCAACAATGCGCTTATGGGAAAGGACACAGAAAAAGGCGTGTTTAATATAGCGATGAATAATGTAGATGAATTAATACGTAAATTGAATGAAATCGATGAAAAGATTAATAAGCTTAAAAAATATTCAAATGATTCAAAGGCTATTGAAACAATACATGAAGACATTGCGATTAGCCTTAGGGAGTCAGCAGGCTTCAGTGATTTTTCAAGTAAATTAGAGGATTTAAGCAAGGACATTGACTATTTAATAGAGGTTTTAAGTAAAAATCAGGAAGTTATAAATAAGTTAGGAAAGTTAAGGAGTGAGATTGAGAACCTTAGGAGAACTATAGGGGGATGGACATGACGAAGACCCGGGAATATGCAAATAGCATAGCTAGCAGTGGTAATAGGATGATTAACCTATTGAATGATGCTGAAAAGAGGTACAATATCTTGAAAACAATGATGAATACTCTACGTGAATACGACATCATTATTAAGCCTGGTGATTTTAAGTTCACGGCAATTGACCTTAATAAATCCGACACAAGCAGCCTAGAGTCATCACTAAGAGCATTGATTGAGGCATTTAAGTCAGATATAACACGCGTGTTATCAGTAGTATTAAGTAAGGTGCTGGATAGGGACGTGAATATAGAGGGGTGTGGTGCAGTGGACGAGTTCATTGAGAATTTTAATAAGTATTACGGTAATTACAAGCTACTGATAAGCAAGATTAATGATAAGAATGATGACCTAAGCATTTGGATTAGGGAATATGCAAGTGAGTGTCTTAAAAATGACTGCCAGCTCCTAGAGAAAATGCAAATTGGCGACTCATTAAGCAGCCTCAGTAACATTATCCAGCATGCCACTACCCTCAAAAGCACCTTAAGCAGAATGGGAATTAATGGTGACTTGATAAGCACCTGCATCCTACACATAGTTACTAGGAACTTCTGCAACAACCCACTAAATATAATGGATGAGTTAAGTAATGTAGAGGACAAACTAAGGATAGTTGATGCCCTTAGAAAGGTAAGCGACGAGATAAGTAAGGTAGATGGTAAGGGGTTGAAAACATCCTTAATTAAGGATTTGCTAAGTGACCTCCAGAACATTAGAAGTAGCATTAAAGATGCGTTGAATAAGGTGAACGGAGTAAGTGGGCAAGAGGATTGCCTTCATAGCATTAAAGATATTTATGAGATGCTTCATGAAGATATCGGTGAAAAAATCAAATCTATGAAATCCCATATTGATTCTATAAAACGTTTACTTGATTTCATTAACAAGAGGTTAAATTTAAATAATAACAATAATATCGATATTGAAAGGATTAATGAATGTATTGATAAGATTAGTGGAGTACTTAGTGGTAGTGTTAAGGATGTCAAAGTTGCTGTAGGTACGTGTAGCGGTATTGTACATTATATGGAGAACTTGGATAAAACTATCGATGATAGCATCAAAAAATTCAGAGACTCAAGCGACACAGGTGATAAAGAGATTAATGTATTAATTAAGATTTTCGAAAAATTCAGCGGTGAGGTTAACTTCAAGCAGCTTAATGAGAGTGGTGTATTAAGTGATGAGGAATTTAAAATATTCATTGAACTATGCAGGAGGGGTATATTACCCTGCGTGGTGAAGCTGTAATGAGCAGCCTGCTGGACATTAAGTGGCCTAGTGGGGTTGAAGAGCTCTTCAAAAACTGTGGTAGGGATAGGATGTTCCTAGATAAGTATGTAGTTAATGCTGTTTTATCATACATCGAGGAAAAGGAGCAGGACCTAGCCTTGGGCATGCAGTATGGTGAATGGGTTAGGATTGATAAAAATGAACGCGAGAAGATGATAAATCAAATATTGGATTACTTGGATAGATTTTCAATAGCCTGTAGTGGCAGAGAGTTAAATGAAAGCGTTACTGAGGAGTTGAGAAAAATCCTAAGCGATAGCCACATTATCGAGCAATCTATATGTTACCTATATCTAAGGGGCATATACGACGACTGCATAAGCAGATACTTACTAATTAATGTTGATGGTATTAGCGAGTTACCTGACTTGGAGATAAAGGATAAAGATGATCGTAATAAGGCCTGCATGGAGGCTAGTGAACTTATTCCTAAGTGCGTTAAGTTGTTAAGCAGTAGAGAGTTTAAGGTTAGGAGCAGGTTCATAGAGATCACCCGCGACCTCTATAACCTTAAACAGAGGTTCCCAGACACCTCAGTATTTGAGTCACCTCTATTAACGTCAAGGGTTTTCGCCTATGCGCATCCACGTGAGTTACCCCTCGGTTTTTGCAGTATTGATAATGTGTGTAGTGATGATGGGGATTGCTCCCTAAAGAGACAATTACATGCATTCTTCACAAGGTACTATAGTTACTTCGCCGGGGATAATAATATAGGTAATGTTGATTCGCTATGGAGCGAGTATTGGGATATCGTATGTAGTTTCCTCAAGAGAGTCTTTAGTGGATTACGTTTCTATAGGTTCCAAATAAGGGGAATTAGGAGAGCTTTTGAGAAGTTGATTCAACGTATTGACAGTAGTGAACCGGATTATTTAGTCATTGAGGCACCAACAGGTAGTGGTAAGACTGAGATAATGGTGCTCACAATACTACTAACGGCGTTGGCGAGGAAAATCATCCTAACAAAGTTGAATGCGCAGAGCGGTAAGAACTCACCCGTGGGTTTAATAATATACCCAAGGAGAGCCCTGGCTAATGATCAAGTAACCAGGTTAATAAGGTATATTTATTACCTCAATTATGAACTTAAAAGAAGAGGTATTGAAGAAAAAATACGTTTAACAATAGATTACACAGATGTTAGGCCTAAGAGGGATTATGAGCATGAATTGAATAGGAGTAGAGGGAGAGTTGATGAGGTTTGCAAGGGAAAGAGGGAAGAACTAAAGTTAATGCTTAAGTATGAGGTTCCCGTGTATGTTAAAAAGCATAATGATGAATGCTATGTCGAGCTAAGATCCATCCAATGTCCAGACGGTTCATACCCAATGTTCAAAATTGTAAAGAGCGATGGTAAATTAACGATATATGACGACGCTATTTTATGCGGGATTGCCAATAAAAAGGAGAGTATCGACTTTGTGGCTCTCACCAAAGGTAAAGTTAGTAAAAAACCTGGTGATGTTCACCTAGCATTACTTGAAACACTACGTTTAAACTACTTACTTAGCACAAGTAATGAATGGTTATTTGGTGTTACTAGGAGGATAGAAAATAGGCAGGTATGGGATTCCCCATTAATCATTGTGCTTGATGAGGTGCATACGTACGTAGATGTAGCTGGAGTCAGATATGCCTATGTCCTAAGAAGGATTCTCAATAGGATACGGTATAATCAGAGCCGGAAAGGGACCGGTAAATTAGGCACGTTAGTTATTGGGATGAGCGCAACCATACCTAAGATTGCGGATTTTCTAGGTAGGTTATTTTCAGGAAAAATAAGAGAGGATAATGTAAACGATTACGTAATCACCGTTGATAAAGATGAGACAATACCACTCGGTAATGAGTACTTCTTCATAGTGGTACCTACAACTATCTCGGCGGTTAATAACATAGCCGTTTCCATACAGACTATTATGGATATATTCTACAACATGCCATCAATCTACAATGCTGATGGCACTTGGAGGAAGAAGGCCATTGTTTTTGTCGACGAATTAAATACACTAAGGAGGATGAGACATGATTTAGCGGATGCAATTAAGCGAGAGGGATCTGGAGGGGAATTTGGACTTCAAGACCTTAGAAATCCACGGAGTGATAAGTTCACGAATGAGTATGGTGATTATAAAAATGACATAGTTAATATTAAGAGTGGTAAAATTAGCCACGTAGTATCAACTAAGGCATGGGAGGATGGGGAATTATGGTGGGGTTACATGCTTGACACCATAGTTAATAGTTCAAGAAATGCCACGACCACGTTATTCAACAATGTTGCAACGTTCTCAAGCCGTGAACATGATGATATTAGGAATGCCACTCTGGTAACATCAACCAGCTCACTTGAGGTTGGGGTTGATTACTCAGACGTGGTTTTAATATATCAGCATGGCGCTCCGCTCAATATTGCATCACTGATTCAGAGGGCTGGTAGGGGTGGTAGGAGGATGTATGAGAACCCATTAATGAGGGCTGTCGTGGGTATACAGCTATCCCATGAGTTACCTCACCAAGCATGGCTTTTTGAACTATTCACTAGGGTTAAGAGTCTCAGGGATGCACTTAACTACGATATGCTTTACTTACCTATAGATAGTGAGGAGCTTATTAAACAGACAATAGCTGAATTAGCTGTTGAATACTACATCCTTAAGCATCATGACACATATAAGCATCACAACCTTAGTAGTAATGGTGGATTCAAATATGAGTGCTCAATAATTGAATTATTGAAGTCACCAAGTGATGATTTTATGGATTACGTTTACGGCGTTTTCAAGGAATTGGAATCAATTACTAAAGAGGAGATAAGAAGGCATACTGAGGACATAGGCAATGAATTATACTCTCATTGCGAGGAAGGTGGGAAGCCATGAGCGGTAGGTTTGTTCTACAAAGACTAGAAATACTTAGGCGCTACATACCTGAGAACCTCTTTGCTGAGGCTAAACTGCCGCAGATACGTATTTACCGTGAAGGGAAGAGAGATTTCATAGCCGAAGACCCATCCTTGGTCATTTCAGCTGCGGGATATTTACCAGGGAAACCAACTTACAGGGAGAGAACAGGGTTATTTATACCACTTAGATCACCTCCATCTTTAAGTGAGGATGTGAGACCTATTATTACTGACATTAATGGCTACTATAGTCTTAGTGAACCAATACATATTAAATTTAAAAAATTACCTGATGAATATCAATACATAGTCAGAGAAATACATAAAACGGAGTACATTGATGCAAGAACCATAGATTCTATAAATACTAAGTCGTTTGAATGTAGAGAATACGATGAAGGATATAGGAGGCTATTTCATAGGTGGTTATTTTACCCACATGTAAGGCATAATTTTACCTGTGATGAAATATCGAAGAAGTATAATTTTTATACTTACTTAGATTTAAGTAACTCATTCCCAAGATTCTTTACTTATCAATTTCCAATGGAATCTGCGTCTCGGTTAAAGATACCGTGTAGTTCCCTTAGGGAAATTATAAGAGATATAAGTCTTTATGAAAACTCAAATGTTTACTTTGGTATATATGCAATTGATGTAAATGCAAACATTGAAGGACCTTTCTGCGAAGAAAGGAATGAAGAAAACCAGGGCCACTGCATTGTTGCCGATACTATTAAGGGATCTGATTCTAGGTGCAGTTGCGTAAAGGCACAAAAGGCACAAGGGCGTAGATATTCTAATAACTTTGTTAAAGTTCTTATAAGAAGCGTTAAGGATGGTTTATGGGATCCGGTTACCATTGGGTATAAGATTAATAATACAAGGGTTCTAGAGATAGACCTTATAGACCTTGATGATAGTCGAATAATTCGGGAACAATTCGAACACATTATGAGGAGGATAAATGATGATAGATCTAGGAAACTTGAACCGAGCTACTACGAACTTAGCATTAATACGGCATTAGTAAATTCACTAAGGCATATACTTACCAGTGACTTGCCCATTGTTTACTATTTTGAATTGATGGGTAGCGTGAAGACGGCTGATCTCATAAAATTAGCATTCCTACATCACGAGCTTAGAAGTAGTGTTAATATCACTGAGCTGATATATAATGTTGACAATGCGAAACCCATAATCGATATTGTTCGAAACTTCATTAATAATTACAATAATGACGATCTAGCGCTTCTTCTCAGGTATTTCATGAGTAAGCTGAGGAGAAATTATAAACTCATTACGTTATTCATGGGTGGTAAAGTAAATAATAGTAGCCTACTACAGAAGGTAAGTGATAGATTACAAAACATACTGAATAAGTACAAAAAAGTTTGGAATAATGATTGGAAATTTGGTGTAATTTTCGATTTAGTAAAACATACCTTCAGTCACCATCTTATAAGGACAATGAGCACCAGGGGTGGAGTTATGGCTAGTAAATTTTTAGAGCAGTATGAAGAGTTATCGACAGATCCTATTAAAATCGTGGAGAAGGACTCAGGCGGTATAGGGGTTATGCGTGAAGGCGAATACATACTAGATATCTGGAAAAACGGTGAGACGTTAGTTGAGGACTTATTACTCTCATTAGGTAAGTGCCTCATTGGTACTCCTGAAGACTTAATACACTTTGCCATTGTTAAGAGAGAGAATGAGCTAAGTGGAGTAATGAAAGATGACGTTAAGCCAATAAAGGAGTTAACAGGGCTCTTTAAGCAGGTGGCTGATGATTTAGGCATAATAGTGACTCCTGATGAACTTAAGGAAACCGTTAAACAGTGGCTCTCGGTATTTGAGGAGGCGACTAGAATAGGGAAATTAATCGGCGAGGGTGCTTTCAATATTCTTTGGGAAATACATAGTATTAGATACGATTTTGAGCGGAAGTATAGGAGGTTCCCTGACTTTGATGAACTCATCATCTACACAGTGATGGTCATTAGTAAGTACCCAACATTACGGAAATTAATACGTGTATTGCTCAGGAGGGCACTGAGCCAGCGTAATTTAACTAACGTTTTGCGGAACCTTTATGGGGCTGAAAACTCCGAGGAACGTTTCATAGATGATGTATCTTCGATGCTTGAAACATTAGCTGTAAGCGGTGCCGTGAGGAATACTCAGAAATACATACTTGACTGCCTAATGCAGAGAAGAAGTCGGAGTAACCAAAGCATTGATAATTGCGAGGGAGTTATATCATCACTTGTATTGCTGCGTAAAGTAATCACCTCAGTACTAACACACTTGGCATTATTATCCTGCAATGGGGCTTGTGGCATGTGCTACGTTAACTCTAGGTCTTGTGGTAGGTTTGGTGCACCATTCATACAGGCCAGGACCCTGGATAGGAGGCTGCTTAAAATACTTGCATCCATGATTATTGAGAAGGTAGGTAAGGCACCTGACGGCGAACTAGCCTACAGTAACGGTGCCATTGTTGAGTTCCGGGGGAAGACGTACAGCCTGGGGTGTGGTGGGTGATTGCGTGTAGGGGTCGTGACAACTTAACCGCGGGGCGTAGTATCGAGGATTTAATTAGAGGATTCCTTCATGAATCCTTCAACAGTAGTTTCATGTACATAATATCCCCCTGGGTAACGAACTTCGAGTTCAGTAGACCATTCATACACTACCCTTGGGTCTCCTCAACCAGGGTCCTCGACATTATTGAGGCTATCATTAACAAGGGTGTTGAAGTTAAAGTACTAACCAGGTGCTTCGACGACGCGCTCAGGTTTGATGTACTTGACTTAGCCAGTAAAATTGTTAATAGGGGGAGTGTTGATAATGAGGTTAAAGGTTTCATTAAGTCCCAACTGGAGGATTTGCTTGGTGGCATTGAGGCCATGCTTAGGTTAAGTGAGGTTCTTGGTGACAACCTTCTATTTGACTTGGGGATTGGGGATTTAGGTAGAAGACTTCACACGAAGCTTTACATTAACGATAAGCATGCCTTGGTTGGCTCAGCTAACTTCACTAAAAGCGGCATTATTGACAGTTCTAATTGGGCTAACTGGGAATGCCTTATAACAATCAAAAGCAGTGAAACAGGTTACGGAGAACTGCTGAACATCACCAAGGGTTACTTAAACGCTGCTAGGGGGTTTAGTGAATGTGAAGGTAGGTTCATGAACATGCTTAGCAGGTTCAGGGGATTACTGCCTAGGGCAGTGGGTAGTGTAACGGACGTCATCACGGTGCTCGAGGACTTAATAAATACCCTCTCCTAGTTAAAGGAGCCACTTATCAAGGGTTACCCCTGTGCTGCTTAGTGCCTTGGTTAAGCGCTTAATGTACTTAAGCCTTGCTGTCAAGCCTCCAGCCAGCATCACCTTAGCCTTAATGTCCTTAACATCCTCAATTATGGACTTCGGCAGTATGAGTATTGCATTATCCATGTTAAGCAACCTCCTTAAAGCATAACCCATGGCTATAGCGTACTCCCGCGGTAACGCAACTATAATAACGTCATACGGCTTCTCCACCAGTTCCATAAGTTTCTTCTCTAAGCCTAGTCTCTTAGACCAATTCCTAATGGCATCAATATCAAGCCCCTTAAGTGTCGCATTATATGGCAATATTACCTCACGTTCACTTATTAACCCATACCTAGCACTTATCACGTACACGTCCACCTGCTTACCCAGTCTCCTAAAGGCCTTAGCCAGGTTCCTAATAGCCCTAAAGGAGCCACCATACATCTCACTAGCCGGCTTCATGAACTGCCTAAGCACTTCCCTATACGTATCCTCAAGTTCGATGTCGAAGGAAGGTACCTTAAGTCCACGGCTCCTAAGCAGGTTTAAAACGTCATTCCAGTCCACGTTCTTCTCATCAGTGCAATTCGTAATTATGAGGACTCTTGAAGCCTTCTTAAGCAGGGTGGTTAACTCATCACTCGCTACCTCATCACCATTAATTGAGTGGTTCACCTTCACGTTGATGAATCTTATATCCTTTCCTGATTCAAGTAATCTCTTGAAGACGTAGACATTGTGGAACCCCCTCCTCCTATTCCTATCATTACCCCTAAAAATCACCACGTCAATACCCACGGTTCGGCATATGGCACAGCTGCACTTCTTCCACGGCGTATCCCTCAGCAGCGCCTCGTAATAGGGTAGGTAATGTACCTGGCCAACCTTGGTCAAGTAATTTCTCAATGTTGCAATGACTTCCTCAAGGCTTAATGCACCCTTATCGTAAAGCCTTAGGGCATTTAGGACATCGTGGTTATCGCCAATCACCCTAATGGCAGTATATGCCTTACCGTTGGTGGTTAGGTAGTTGCCCACCTCCCTAGTCCACGCCATTCTAAGCATTGCTGAGCTGTCGAAGGATACCTCATTAACGTGGTTCAGTAATTCACTTAGCATGGGGATTATTGATAACCTAGTGACGCCGAGGAAGTGCATCTTCTCCACATCACTCCTCCCCCTAACGTACTCGGTTAGCGCACTAACCAGCGCCTTAATGAAACCAGTGTTCCTCTTAGCGAGACCTCCTATTGCAAAGTGCCTATAACCTACATTATACAGCTTATCCATGAACTTCACGTAGTGGTTAACTTCAATACCCTGTACACTGGCCATTAGGGTGAACTTATAGTTACCACTCCTCCATAGTTTATACATCTCCACCGCATTCCTGAACGTTAATTCCATCCTCTCTTGGGGGTTGCCGAAGAAGGGTATGTGATCCAGCGTAACCCCATAGTCAACACCCAGCCTACTGTAGTAATCCATCACCTCATCAACCCTATAGGGTGGCGCATCCTTATCCCTATACTGCCAGGCTCCACAGTCACCGATCAGTTGCATTTTACCTGGGAGCCTTAGGAAGTTTCTGGCTCCCCCTGCACCGAGTATTTTCTTCATTTTGTCCCGCTTAATTGCCGATATTGAGATTAAGACACCATCTATGACTTCATCACCCAGTAGATCCCAAATCCTAGCACCATGCATGTACCTACCTTTCAGGTAACCCTCAGAGTGCTTCTCATTAACGAAGTCGTAGTTAGCGTCAACAATGTCATCCCAATCAGGCAGTATCAGCTTCAAACCCTTCATCAGCTCTTCAATTTAGTTTAATATTACACCATTTTTAACAATAATTTTTAACAATGATCACACATGACCCATGCTTTAGGCGTTAAAATAGGTAAGTAATACTAGTGAATTCCTAGTGATGTAATTGAGGATTTTGAGTTTACAGTAATATTGATATGAACAGGCCTAATTAACAATTTACGATATTTATCACACTTATCAGGCAAAATTTAAAAGGAACCTACCCAGGCCAGGTCCAGTGTATGAGACCCTTCACGCTTAACTCACTATACGAATTCATGAATACTGTTAAGTCAGGTGCGGCGCCGGTTAACGACCCTAGGTTCAGGGAATTGTTGAGCGTTGCCATTGACCTCGGCTTCATAAACGGCGATTCCAATTACACGGTTACGGAGAGGGGGTTGGAGTTTCTTAACGCTGTGAGTAATGGTGACTCTGAGACTTTGCATGAAATATTTGTAAGTAGCCTTGAACCATATAGGAGGGTTTACGAGCTCATGGCTAAGGGTGTTACTAAGCCCAGTGACATAATTAAGTTAACTGGCTATAACGCAGTCATAGTTGACTTGGCGTTGAGACTCATAAGCGAAGTGGAGGGGGTTAGTAAGGGTCCTGTGGTTAATGAGGAGTTCTACAGCAGGTTTGAGAGCGTTTTACTTGAGAAGTACAGGCTACTAAGTAGGAGAAAATGGAGTAGGTACGTTCCGATACAGCAATTGCTTAACGAGGTTAAGAGCGAGCTATACGTGCCCAGTAGGCTCATGGGTAGGTTTTTTGAGGAGTTCGTTAGAAGATGGAGGGATAAGGTTGTGTTGACCGGAGCCCCAGGCGCCACCAAGGGTTCAGTGGAGGTTTTCGGTAAGAGGTACGTCTACATCATGATTAGCCTGGGTGATTGATGTGAGGACACTCCTACCAATACCCAGTGACGAGGATACTAAATTCCTCTACGACCCACACGGCAACGTGACCGAACTCCTGAGGTATGTGGAAACCGTGGCGAAGGGCCCATCAGGGGCCGGTGTCATAATTGGCAATTACGGCTTCGGCAAGACCCACATCATGCTCCACGTGGCTAGCCAGGTTAAGGCTAACTTCAAGGACTCCTTGGTAACTTACGTTAATACACCGGGCTCAAGCTTCATGAACCTGTACAGGGCATTCATCAACCTAATGCTAAGGGACAGTGAACTGTTGAGTAAAGTCGCCACCCACCTTGAGGATCCTTTAAGGGAGGCTTTAACCCTTATATTAAGTGGCGGTGAGGACGGCGGTTACGCTAGGCAGTGGCTTATGGGTGAACCAGCGCCTCAAAACTTTAGGCTTAAGCATGGGCTTGAGTCCAGGGTTAATGATGAACTAGCCCTAAGGTTCATGATGAACCTTGGTGATGCAGTTGTTAAGGCTGGTTACGGCCCAATACTCATACTTATTGATGAATTAGAGGACGTGGTTACCATTGGGCAGGTAAAAAGGCTGCAGTACCTAAGTCTCCTTAGGAATCTTATTGACAACCTACCTGGTAAAACCCTACTACTGGCGGCTTCAACACCCGCCGGTTGGGATGAGGTTGTGAATACGTACCCAGCCTTAGCTAGGAGGCTTTCGTCATTCGTAATTTACCTGAAGCCCTTCACCTACGAGGAGTCGCTGGAGTTTGTTGGTAAGCTTGTTAAGTGGAGGGGGCTTGACATGGATATTAGCGAGAATGTCGTTAAGGTCATACACGACTACACTGAGGGTAACCCTGGGGAGATTGTCAGGGCTATTTCACTCATATACACGTCCCTAGGCGGTAAGGTTAACGTTGATGGCGTTAAGGAGGTGCTTTCAAGACACGTGTAATTATGCCGAGGCTTTACCTAACCTGGTTCATTGAACCTGAGGATCCGCATTACTGGGACTTCTTCAGCATTGACGGCTTGGTTGTGTCCATGAAGTCTATAATGAATATGAGGCAGCGTAGGGGTGTACATAGGTTAACTAGGCTGCTTAGTGAGGGGTTTAGGAGGTTTTACGGTTACAATGGGCCATTAATCGTGGACTCAATGACACAGCCACTACACGCCGTTGGGGGCTTGCAGGTGAGCCACCTAAGCCAGGCTCAGGTGCTTTACACTCAATACGTATTAGGTTCGGATATACTTGTCCATAGGGATTACCCAATACTGCATGTTAAGGATCACGAGGTGAGGGTCAAATTATTCAGTAGGAATTTAATTAACGCCGAGGCTGCATTGAGGTTTGGGGAGTCCCTGGGTAGGGAAGTTATGCTTGTTGTACAGGGCTGGAACCTAGACACGTACGTTAAGTGTGCTCAGTATTACAGGGATCTTGGGGCTAGGTACATTGGTGTAGGCTCCCTAGTACCTCATAAGGGTGACGCAAGCTTCATAATTAACGTGGTGAAGGCTGTTAGGGATGTGCTTGGTGGTAGGGTGCACCTGCACCTATTTGGGGTTGGCAGCTTAAACATGCTGCGTAAGGTGGCTAGCCTAGTGGATAGCGTCGATGTGAGTACACCAGCCATAGCGGCAGGTAAGAAGGAGGTCCTAATACCAAGCGGCAACGGCATTATTAGGGTCAAGGTTAACAGTATGAGTGGGATATCAATGCTTAAGGAGAGATTAGAATCAACAAACGACCGTATCGAGAGCCTCCTAATAGGCAGGATACTTAATGCAGAATCCCTTAAGGAGGAGAATAGGTCAGTGATGCTCTACAACGCCTACGTACTCACCAGGCATAAGGCATTAATCCTAGGCAGCTAAATACTTAATAGACCCCAAGCACTAACACCGTGAATGCAGGACTTAAAGGCTAAGATTGAGGAGTGCGTTAAGGGTATTTGCAGCAACTACAACATACTTGAAATGAACTGCGCGTCAATAAGTGATGTTGGCGCTGGTGTATATGTAATCAGTGACGGTAAAACAGCCCTAACAGGATACTCAAGCAACGTCAAGAATAGGCTACTGACCATATGCCGCGGAGACTTGAGGATAAGTCAAGTAACTAAGTTACTCATGGCTAACCTAGAGTACGTACTACCCAACCTAGAGGAGGTGAATAGCGTAACAGGCAGGATGGCTAAGCTTAAGGAGGAGATTAAGAAACTAACAAGTAAACTAACGATAATAGCAGTAACCTGCCCAACAGCAAACACAAGGGAGTTACATGCAAGAATCAAGAAATGCATAAGCACCTAACCCAAGGCATAATAAAGACTAACACCAATAATGAACACTAAGATTAGGGCATGCGCTCAAGGGTAAGTGGTTTTAACTTGGTTTATTTCAATGTCTCGTATATTATGAGTGCTAGTGCTGTGCATATTGATTGGCGTGAGTTGCAGGCTGAGGTCAACTTGATATCGATTATCCTGGCACCAGCCTTGGCCAACTTGGCTAAGGCATCATTCAACTTCGGCTCAAGCATCTCTAAGTGGCCCGGGTCCGCACCGTAGGCCACCACCCACCCCCACCCTTCAACCTCCTCCATTAACCCTCATCCCAATACTTAGCGGGATCTTAGGTTGGCGGCTGGCTATTGCCATCACCTCGTTGTCTGGTTCTTAACTGTTTGCCTGCACGATAATCTCCACTCCCTATCGTCAAAGCTCACCTTAGCCCAGATGCTCTCGTTTACAGGCTTCCTTGAAAATGCGCGGTCTAGGAATGGTACTAGGTCGCTCCTCAACTGCTCTAGGTACTTGGTTAGGAAATCCTCGGTGTATTTCGTGCTTATCACCGGCCTGTAAAGGCCAGCCCTATCTAGGCCCCACCACCTATAGAGTATTGATAATGCCCTCCTAATTAGGGATTTATCGATGGTATCTGCATCGATGTATGGTGGGTAGTACCAGTGTCGGTGTATGGCTGCCTCGAAGGGCCAGTAGACGTGTATGTGGTCGCCATGGTGAACTATGTATGGTGTTACTATCATGCCCAACCCGGAGGATTCCTCGATTAGCTTGAATGCCGTGTATTGGCAAAGCCCCTCATCAACATCATCATAGACGCCCTTAAGCCCCATGCTAACCCTGACATTCTCAAGCGTGTGGTGGCAGAGCTCATGTAAGAATATAACCCTTGGGTGGATTATCAGGGCTAGGAGGCCCTCATCACGCTCAACCCCGGAGTGGTTGCTAAGAACGACTTTACTGAGCCTCTCCAGGTCCTTAAGCATTGCAAGGTGTATGAAGTAGATGCCCCAGCCATTTTTATACACCGTGTATGGCCTATAATAGGCTAGGACATCGTATGCCACACCCTCACAAAAACCGCCGGCACTAAAGTCTACGTCAGACCTAGCCACATCCACGTTAGGCTCCGGAACCCACTCGGCGCCCGGCTTGAGGTTTAACACCCGCCTCACCAGTTACCCTAGCGGTTACGTGTTGGATATTCCTTTAGTAGAACCAAAAGTAGAACTAGGCTACGTAGGATAGTTAACTTTATTAACAATGGTTGGTTTACTGGGAT
>WYEB01000280.1_pt1 | contig 19297 bp, 25 predicted proteins | sample 6343061 | NCBI WGS metagenome assembly WYEB01 (sample SAMN13812332, study PRJNA600296) | hot springs metagenome | biome: ENVO:00000051; feature: ENVO:00002007; isolation source: sediment sample from Evening Primrose shelf | place: USA: Yellowstone National Park, Evening Primrose Hot Spring ... | reverse complement strand
CCATTATTAAACTCAAGGCATTGAACAGTTACCTCATAGAGCCTTTGCCACTTTGGCCTGTGGATTGTGACTGCAATGTACCTGCCAGGCTCAAGGAGCCATGTAGCCAACCCATGCTCCTGCCTAACTGGCATTACCACCTGCCCATTTGCCCTCATTATTATAGTCCTTGTTGAGCCCCTTAGTGGCCTGTGTAGGGTTACTAATTGAGTGGGCTCCCTCATGAGGAGGTTAGCCTAATAGTGGTAATTAGAATGGGGTTTAGGAGGGTGGGCAGATAGCCTTAGCCCACTCCTTGAGGTCACTCATACTAACCCTCATAACGTATAAGCCAGCACTGTTCAATATCCTCGACTCACCTGGAGTGTACTCAACACATTGAAGCCTAACCTCAAATGGCTTTGGCCCATTCCGTATATTAGGCCTGCTTATACTGACTATAACATACCTGCCATTGCCCAGCATCCACTCATCCCACCCATGCCTACCCGAATTACTCCTCTCACTGGCTACAGGCTTGATTATCTTACCATCTGGCGTTAGGACGAACGACCTATCATACCCCCCATACTCTGTCTCACGGTATGTCTTCCTTAGGCGTATGGTTTGGGTATTGGCCTCCTGGGCCATAGTGCCTAGGCGCACTGTCAATTAATTAGGCTAATTACATTAGCATTGAAGTAGGCATGTGACTGGGGCAAGGAGCATACTAAACGATATTAATGAAGGCAGGGTTAGTATCGTTAAGATTGCAATATGGCTAACTGCCCTCACAATCATTAATGGAGTCTATGGTAACATGGGGAACCAGGCCACAATAACCTTCGCCAAGATTTACAGGTACATCATGGGTGATGCCATAGCCTTGAAGCAACCAGTACTAAAAGCCGTGAACAATCCAATTATCAAAGAGTACCTAAAGCACGAGGCTAACAGGCTCAAGCGCCACGTCCACGCTGTCCTAGAGTCCCTATCCTCAAGGGGATTCCTTGAACACGATAAAAAACACTACAGGTACATTATCAAAAACACAAGCATCCTGTGGTACATTGCAATGAATGGTAATGTCAATGAACTGTACAAGACAATCGCAAGAATAATAACCAGCTAATTAACCAGGCTATGGCTAGTAACACATGCGCCTCAAGGAAGCCCTAAACCTAATCCAAACCAAACAACGTGAGGGGCAACTACCAGTAACCACAATGGATGATATCAACTGTTTAAGGGGATTCCAAAACCTAGTGCCCACAGAGGACGTGATAGTCATTGACAACCCAATACTCCCAATAGCCTTCTTCAAGATTGAGCATTCAAAGAGGGTGCTAAACTATGATTTTAAGGGCTTCGACTCCCTGGTATTCAACACCACTGAGGATGGCAAGTGCGATGTTGGGGCTACAGCAGTTGGGGAGTTCAAGACATTCCTACACCTCATGACTATTGATAAGGCTAGGTACAAGGCTAAGAGCATTGTGGCTAGGGCTGAGGATGCATTAGACCGCATAGGCTCAATGGGTAATGTGCTTGTAGTCTTGAGCGATAGCCTACCATGCATTTGGTCTCTTCAAGACCTAATACCCCTCAATGTTATTATCATTAAGGAGCCATTAACAATGGTCACGTTGATTGATAAGGCTAAGGCGCCTGCTAGGGTTAGGCGTATGCTTACTGATGGGGACTGGGAGCATGCTGTCTTCACGATTACAACGGGGAGTGAGGAGTGCGATGCGAACACCTTCTACGCTACACCACCAAGGACTGAGGCGGCAACATTCTTCCTCAAGGACTTCCTAGCCAATAATACGAGTGTTGTAAAGTATAGGGATGGATTATTCACGTTAATGCACCCCAAGCACTAAGCCCAAACCCCCAATCCATATTTTATCTATAAGTATTGAAGGCTCATTATTTTTTTATCATGCCCTGGATGTTTTACCCTCAGGAAGAGGTATATTAATCCTGATACTGTCATCCTCTGGGTGAATGCGTGTGAGGGTGAGTGGGTTAGTGAGTCGAAAGCGTGTGAGGGAGACTGTGAAGTTCAACATCAATGTGCCTGAGTTAGCTGGGGTACTGGGCGTGAAGCCAAGTGGGTACAAGCTGGTTTACAGCATTGAGGATGTGAAGCCAGCTGGCAATGGCCTCTTCACGGTTACAATCAAAGTTTGGGATGTGTTTGAAATAGCCAGGGGTGAGATGAATGTATCTTGACCGTGAACTAGCCTCATACATTATACTTGGGCTCATAATTGGACTTGCCTTAGGCTACGTTATTGGCTTCTACATTCCAATACCTGGCGTGGCCCACCTCAAGACTGTGACAATAGTGAACAGTACCACGATAACGGAGGTGCTTAATACCACCAAGACCGTCACCTACACTACCACAGTGAATGGTAAGGTGGTGACAATGACTACGACAATTATTATGCCAACTACAACAACAGTAGTCTCGAATACAACTATCACGAAGATACTCGTAGTACCAACCACAACCACAGTGAAGAACACCACCACTGTTACAAGCACAAGCTACATTGGCTACACTACAACACTCACAACAACAATCATTGAGAACGCCAGCATCTTCCCACCCCTCAACATGAGCGACCCAGCAAGCATCCTAAACTACATTAAGGACGACTTCGGCTTAAGCATGATGGGGGTAGCCAACTTAAGCCTACCCTTGGGTTATTGTATTGGGACAATGTGGATATTCCCCAACGCCAGTGTAGTTTGGCTAGGCGCATGGTTCATACCACAGAACATTGTCCCGAAGTTGATGAACAATTATGTTTATGTGTACACGTCCCCGAGAACTGGGTATAAGGTATATGTGGCTTCTTCACCATCACTGACAGTGCTGAACTACATTGGTAACTCTTATGGCGAGCTTGGGTCAAATCCAGTGTTTTTTGCAAACATTAACTACCCTGGGAATGGGTACGTTGTTGGGTTATACGGTTCAAACACTCTCGGCAACCTACCACCCTGGGGACTCACAGTGAGCACTGGGACATATCAATTATTGAGTAATGGTACCTACATTATGGCTCTTGTGAATGAATCAGTTACATCCCTAATGCAAATTCTACTTAACCCGCAGGGTCTATGCCTCATTCAAGTAATCCGTGTTAAGCCTGGGACGCCTGACAGTTACATTCTTAATTCATCATTCTGGGGTGCGCAGTATGTGGCTTGGGCTCTCAGTGAGTGGGCTTGGGGTAAGCCTGCGCCATGCTATAGGCCGTGGGAGTGGACTTACGGCTTCTGGGTTTACAATATTAACATTACTGAACCCATTGGCTCAACCTGGGACTACTACTGTTCACCAAGCAAGGGCATCTGGTACCCGTTAAAACCATAGTCAATTGAGGTTGGTGTTTGGTTTAATAAAAATCATGTTTTGAAAAAGAATTGTTTTTGAGAATTGGGTTAGGTTAGCCTAAGCCTCCTTAACCCTGGCCTCACTAGGACTGGCAGGATTAGTACCATGAGCAGTAGCAGGTCTAGGGTAAAGCCATTCTCGGCAAGCCAAGCATTAACATACTCATTCCAAGCCTCAAGGTAAAGTGGCTCTAGTGGCGCTAGCGTGTTAGTACCTCCTCTGGCTAACAACCAATCAATGGGTAATTCAGGAGGCTCCCATCTTGTGAAGAAGGCGAAGAGGGCACCATGCCCTGTTGATACACAGTATGCTGACACTGTCACCCACCAAGTGTACACCCCCGCCGTCCCGTAGCCACTTAAAGGCGTGTTGAAACTACCACCACTCATGGCTACCGTCGCCGTCCAGCCATATGGGCAGTGCCCACTCGCCTGCCACGGCCCGCCCACTAGTGCATCAGGGTATTGCTGGCCTGAGCCCTTCATGTAGTAGAACGTGGCAACCTCAGATGCTACATCCTCTTGAACTCCTTGTGTTGCTGTTATGCTTACTGGTGTGAAGCCGTTCCAGGCGTACCAGCATTCGAAGACCCCAGCCTGCCCAACCTGCACATTACTGCCATCACCAGCGCACCCTAGATTTATCGTAGTGGTTGTTGGCGTCGCTACTGGGGTTCCTGATGTGAATGTTGTTGTTGGGCTTGTTGGTGGTGGTGTTGAGCTTGTTGTGGTACTAGTACTCGTTGGGGTACTGGTGGGTGATGGTGGCGGCGTAGATGTTGGCGTAGGCGTGGGTGTAGGCGTGCTGGTGGGTGTAGGTGTTGGAGTGGATGTTGGTGATGAGGTGCTTGAACCGCATGATACCGTGAATGTAACATACATGTTTGGGCTTGTTGGTGTTACCGTGGTGCTTGATGGGCTTATGGTGCAGCCAGGCACGGTACTGGCCGTTAATTGGGCGCTGGTTCCTGGTGGGTAGTTTGCGAAGAATACTTGACTCACTGACTGGCTGCCTGAGAGGTTGTTCCCATATTGGTCAGTGATAGTGTAACTCACTCCTGGGTTATCATTAACAGTAATGTAGAGGCTCCAGTAGCCACCCCAGGTTGAGGTTGTTGTCGTCGTGGTGGTTGTGCTGGTGGGGCTACTGACAACGTAATTACAATCTATGGTGAATACCGCAGTCTGCCCTGGGTTCACTGTCTGCGGGTTCTGCGAGGCTACTGAACACACGTAGTGGAAGCTTGGCTCAACGTACAGTGATAGTGTTAGTGTATCAGGCCCATTCACGCTAAAATTACCACTGTACTGTGGATTGAAGCTGCTAATCTGGTTGGTGACGCTGTGCCCGTAGGAGTCCGTTAAAGTCCACCAGACTACGTTTTCATCCCATACTGCCCCCTGGAGGTTAATAACCCAATAGACTGTCCCAGTGCCTGGTGTGCAGTGGAGGTATAGGCTTATTGATGAGGTGTTGCCCACTGGGTACTGTGGTGGGTTGCTTCCAATGCTTGGTAGGTTCTGGTTCTCAAGGTTGCATTCAGCGTAGTTACTGGGTACGTTACCAGTCGCCATTCCCCATACGTAGCCGCTTGGCTCAGGTAACTCAAGGACGTATGAACCGTTGCCTGAGCCGCTTACACTATCGTAGGTTTGGTAGTTGGCTTCACCACTGTAAACAGTGTAGGGTGCGCTTGCATTATCAATAACATTAACGAAGACCCAGCTTGGCTGTGGGCAGATTACCGTGTATGTCGCAGTCTGCCCAAGCTCAACAACCTGCGTGGCACTTGAATTCAACGAGCACGTCCAGGTTAGCGTTGTTGTGCTGACTACCCTGGTTGCAAGACTTGACGGTAGGGTTAGGGTCATTGTATCGTAAAGTGGAATATACACGTTACCACCACCCGAGCCACCACTCCCCCTGCACCATGGTGCCCAGGGTGGGTAGCATGCCTGTACACTTGTCGTTGTTGTTGCCGCCGCTGGGAAGTAGCCGCTCATGCTCATGTTCCCGCTGATACTATGCCCCTGTGAGTCGCTGAGCACCCAGTTGATTGAATTGCCTATTAGGTTCACGACCCAGTAGTAGAACAGGCTCAGGGTACTGTTACTAACAGTACTGGTGCTGGTGACGGTTGTAGTGTTCACGGCAATTGGCACTATTCTAGTGCCGAAGGCGTAGTTCCAACCCCATTCTAGGATGGGAACGTAGAATGAGCCTGGTGTACCATGTGTAATCGGTTTGAATTGGAAGAAGCTTGCAATCCAGTGGAATCCCTTGGCAATGTTCTGTATTATTAGTATTAGGAAGCTTAACCCATTCCAATGCCAGTGCTTGGTCTTGATTATCGGGATTGTTGTCGTGACCACTGTTGTCGTTGTTGAACTAACCACCGTGGTCGTGGTTACCACCGTTGTGGTTGTTGTCGAGGGTGGTATTGTGACTGTTGAAGTCACCGTGGTCGTGGTCGTGTATGTGACTGGGCTTGTGGTCGTGTAAGTTGTCGTGGTTGTGCTTGGTGGGGCTGTCACTGTTGTTGTTGATGTTACAGTTGTGGTTGAGGTCTGGGTTATTGTGACTGTTGGCGGTGGGGTAGTGGTCGTGGTTGGTGGTGGGGTAGTAGTTGTCGTCGTGGTTGTTGATGGGCAGGATACTGTGAAGGTGGCGTATGGGTACCATTCATCAACCAACTGGCTACTTGGGGATACTGTACAGCCACTTGGCCCATTCACGATTTGAGCATAGATTGTTGCATCCCAGCTGTATATTGGGCCTAGGGCGGTGCTTCCACTGCCTGTGATGTAGGCGTATTGGCCGTAGTTATCATAGACCTCGACTTCAACATTGCTTGGTGCGTTCACTTTAATTTGCGCAAACCAGCCGTAGCCGTATAGTGCACTGTTTAGGATGCCTGCTACTACGGCTATTGTTATTACTATCCCGAAGACTAGTGCCTGTTGCCACTTCCTCATACTGAGTCAGTCATTCAACTCTGGGGTGGCTAATTAGCACTGCCCACCAGTATATTACTATAGTATAATATTGAAGGCAAGCTAAGCCAACACTACATTATTACCCTCAAGCCTAACCAAGCCCTCACTGGCAAGCTCCTCAACCACACACCTGACTAGCCTTGGAATGCTGGCCTCGCTATAAATCCAATACAGGTACCGTACAATCCACATGTACTCGTCCTTGAGGGCAGTGGCTAGTTCAGGAATCCTTGCCGAACCCCTGGCTTGAAGGTACTCAAGAGTCTTTTTCACAGCCCACTCGAATGCAATGTATGTGGGCCCGCATTTGTCCTCAAGCCTCAGTACAATTCTGTCAATTGTTTCAGTGTTGATTCCCAGTTTTGGGGCTTCTTTTTGAGCCATCTTGAGCCTTTCAAGGCCTATTCTAATTAGGGGATTGATTGAATGCCACTCATGCCCCTGAGTAGGGCTTGCCTCAAAACCCTAAACCCAGGCTCAATGAAGCCAGGAGTGGATTACGCAGTGTTCCTGTTGAAGCCTAGTGGTACCCCTCATGCTGTTGTTGATGTTGAGATTGTTGATGGTGGTGCTGTCGCCATCTACACTGGCACATGCACTAATGGGCTTGACACGGTGCCCTTTGAGGGCATTACAAAGGCCATCAAGGGGTTCTTCAAGGAGATTGGTGATTGTATTACCTTTGCCATTAGGAGTGGTGCTAAGCCCAATTGTGGTAGTCCAGAGATTAATGAGGCTGTTAGGGCTGTTCAGGCTAATCCTAGGGATAGGCAGGCTCTTGAGAGGCTTGCCTGCCTTCACACTAATGCCTATGTTACAAGGATACTCAGTGAGGCATCAAGCCAGTATGCGGTAATCAGGAGCCTTAACCCATGTGGGCTTGGGAGGGTAATCCTACTCCCAGGGCAGGGCATCTATGATTTACCAGTATCCAAGCTTGAGATTGCTAGGTTCCTGGGTAGGTTGCAACCCGATTACATTACCGTTGAGGAGGGTTGGAACAAGTACACGCACTTGGCATACCTAATCCAAAAGGCGCCTAAAGAACTCCTACCACACGTTACCGCACTGGCAGGTAGCGCCTTCAATACCAAATTCCCCGAGGACAGGATTGAAGCCTACATTACCGTGGAGGCTTTACTAAGCAGGGAGCTTGGCCACATGGCAGTTATTGACTTCGAGGGAGAGGAGCCATTCATTGTTAAATTCCCCAAGGCACCCTTCAATGAGTCCTAACCAACCACGGTTAAAAGTAGGCTTATTAAATCCCCGCATCAGGATACACTCATGACCCAGGACACCTCAGGGAATACCTCGGAGAATACCTTGGAGGATTGGGCTGAATTCCTAACCGTTTTCTTCGTTATGTATATTGAATGGGGCCTCAACCCAGTTGTCGTCATACTGCTCCTCATCCCAATGACCGTCCCAGCCACAGCACTGGAACAGCCAATTGTGAAGGACATGTTGATCATTGGCATGGTACAGTACCTTGAATTTTGGATTCTGGACATATACCTCGCCTCAGAATACCTTGACCGTAAACGCCCGATAACACCAAGGGATGTTGGTGCGTTACTTCTTGATACTATACCATTCTTCGGATTGGCATTCTACGCACTACTACACCCGATGAGCACTGTGCTGAAGACTATTCTAGTAATATACGGTACAATAGGCGGTTTACCCACAATGATAATACTAGCTGGTTTACTCAACGCACCTTGGCTACTGCCTGGGGGCTTATTAAAAGACCCTTAGGCGTAGGGAGGTCGAGGGTTTGCCAACCCCAGAGCCACTCAGGGGGCTTGATTAAAGGTGGTGAATAATAGATATACTCAAGCATTGTCGAGGGGTGGGTGGTAAACAGCGGGCCGGCCTGAAGGTTGATGACCACTCCTTGGGCTGACCCCACCCCTCAATACCATAGTAGTGTGGCTGCTTATAAGGCTTTTGCAATGCCTAGGGCACGTTTTGCAATCCTAGCCAGGCTTCTAGCCTCTGGTTCACTTGGCTTGAGGACTTCAACATCGTAGAAGCCCTCATCAATATTGAGGATGGCATCGACAATTAGCCTGCCCGTTATAATGAGCCTCCTTGGCCTACTGACCTCCTCCCCGCCCTAAAGGGCGAGGGTTCCCCGAGGTCTCAGGGGTTACCCCCCTTTGAATGGGGGCTACTCTATTATGCCCCACAATGAATGATAGTGGCTTCTTAATGACTGGGGGTATCCAGCCTATCGCCCTCTTCATGATATTCAATGCGCCATTTAGGTCTGAATGGAGCTTATGCCCCATTGGGCAATTGACTACTCCCCTTGGTTGCCTCTTCACCTCGACATTGTGGTAGGCGCAGTACTTGGACGTGTTGTACTCAACTACCTCAAACACCTTAATGCCGTATTCTTGAGCCTTTAGCTCAATGGCTTCTATTAACTTGCGGTAAGTCCACATGTTCACCGTGAACTTGTTACCCTTATCTTGAGCAATGTTGAGTGGGTAGCCGAGGTAGATTGTTGAGACTCCCAGTTCATGAAGCGTCTTGACTAGGTGGCTTGCGAGGTTCCTGTAGAGGTGGAGTAGCCTCCTCCTTAATTTTCCATTCAACCTCCTTACTTCTCTGTTCAACTCATCGATTGCGTCACTCAGCAATTTACCCTTGAGCGTATCCCTCAGGGATTGAATGCTCGAAAACAGTCTTTGTAGGTAGAAGTAATCCTCCTTTGCTCTTAAGCCCTTGTAGAGTAGCCAAGTGCCGTCATCAACAACCACGCTAGCCAAGTTGTTAATACCCAAGTCGATGGATGCAACCTTACTCCCCTTAGGCGATTCAACTTGAATCACCCTCCTCTCACCGTGAACAATATGCTTGCTCCTCTTACCAGTCTTCGTCTCCTCAACACCAACCTCAACTGGTATTGAGGCGTACCATGCATTCCTAGCCTCATCGTAGTGTATCTCAAGCCTACCCTGTTTCCCATACCACCTAAGCCTACCAGTGAACCTAATTTCGAGGTTGAAGTCCTTTAGGATGAGGACGTGCCTCTGTTCATCCACAACATACTTGTCTTGTCTTATCACTAGTATCAGCCTCCTCCTGCCAGTTGCCTCATCCTTCCAGTAGCCAGGTGGGGTAATACGCCTCATGAAGGGTGGGAGTTCACCCTCCCTCCTCAGCCCCAGTAGTGAGAAGAATGAGTTCCATGCCTCATTGTTTTTCTGGAGCACTGCCTGAGCATTAACACCAAGTATGCCCTTGTATTTCTCATAGTACTTGCTCCATGTTCCCCTGAAGTCCACACGTTGATGCTGGAAGAATTGTTGCCTCCTCTCATAATTAACCTCATTATACAGCCTAACGCAAGCATCGGCAAGCCTCCTAAGCCTCCTCTCCTGGTAGCCATTCGGCAGGAGCCTAACTACATTCGTCCTCACATTAGTGTACTTAACCTCGTAGATGCCCTCCCCTGGTATTGCGGGGGGAGTCGGCCCCCGCTCCCCATCTTGATGATGTTCACCAGAGGGAGGCATCTACGAGGCGCCAGGTAAAGCATGAATCCAAGGTTAATAAGCCTGACGCATATCAACCCATCGCCCCCTGCAATGAAGGCGTTGTTAATGCGAATATTGAGGACTCCACTCACGGGCGTGTAAGCCTCTTTAATCCTCCTCAAGCCCTGGCTTGTGATTATCACGAGCGGTTGCATTATGCATTCACCAAGCATTTGGCTAATTAGCATAGTAACCATTCATAAGTATGCCCAAGGTGTTCAGTAAATACGTCCCCTCAGTCGTCGAGTGCTTGGCTAGGAACTATGATGGCGACCCAGTCCCGGTAACCAGGGTTCGCTCGTGCCTAGGGGCGTCTGGGATGGGTGGGGAGGGTGAGGTTTACTATGGGTTAAAATACGGGGTTAAGTTAGACTACGTTGAGGAGGTGCCCTATGGCAGGCTTGTTAGGTACAGGCCCACGATTATTGGCGTAGTCAAGGGGGCGATAATGGATGCCGTGATGGCTACATTGGGCATCATGGATGAGAAGGTTATTGACGCCACAGAGCGAATGGGTATTATACTGTATAGTAACCTACTATTAGACATCCCCATCCTAATTACACAACGGGGTGACAGGAGTGTTGAATGTGCATGCTGTACAGAGGATGGGAAGTGCTTTGGGTACAAGCGCACTGAGGGTAGGGACAGGGTTTACCTAGGCATGATTACCCTCAAGGTTCTCGCAGGCGTCGAGGTCAGGGGTATTCGCCCAGGGGACTATTGGCCACTGTTCAGGTTTGTTAGGGATGAGGCACTCTTCTACCTTAGGAGGGGCTTCAAGGGCTACGATCCAGATGCGATGGCTAGGGCAATACCGTTAATGGAATTGCTCCTGCTCAAGCTAGACCGTGACCTATTTGTACCAAAGTCCAAGGTTGGGTTACTTATCAAGAGGCTCCACCGTTCAACTAATTAGCCTGATAGGCTCAATTGGCTTATGGACTGGAGGCAGGTGTTCGGGGCTGATGCAATCTACATGATTTACGGGCCACCAATGATTGGGAAGACAAGGCTAGCCGTGAGTATTGCTGACAATGACTTGAAGGCAGGAAGGCATGTGGCATTCATTGCCACTGAACTCAACCTCAAGCCAATCCTTGATAAGATTAAGCCCCATGTGAGTGAGCTCCACGAGTACTACGACCCAATGGAGCTCTTGAATTGGGTTAATGGGCTTGGCTTCAAGAACCCAACGACATTAATCATTGATAGCCTTGGTGGTGTTAGGATGAATTACATGGCTGAGTACAGTAAGGCCACTGGTGGGCTTCCTGACACGGTTAGGGTTAGCATGCTTATTCAAATCATTGTGCATAGGCTTATGGAGGCTTGGGCAATGGGTAACCTCAAGATTATTCTGATAAGCCATGAGTCCCCCTCAATTAATGAACCGTTCTTTGGTGAGAGCACCTACCCCACCAGTGCTAAGAAGGCTCTTCACGATGTTGGTATTGTTGTTAGGCTGTTCACAAGGGATGTAACAGAGGGTAATGTTGTTAAGACCGTGAGGGTTGGGAAGGTTATTCTCGATAGATACGGCATCCTCACAAAGGATACCTTGAACAACCCAGTGTACTTCAACTTACCAGAACCATTATTCTGATGGTATATGTGTCAATTGTAAAATGAGGGGGGCACTGGCTGGTGGTTTAGTAAGTATCGTGAGGGCTCCTCATGGGCTTGTCAAACACCTAATCGCCACATGGTTTCACCTACCCAATATTGTTAATTATAAAACTCGGGTAGGTGAAGCTTGGTGGTCATTTGCTAATTATTGGTGGCTTGCCTCAATCCTGTGTTAATGCACCATATGCTATTTGACTGCTGGCATGGGCAATTGTCTTCACCTACTCACCCACGCCCACCCCCCTACCCCCAGAGTTAGAACACCATAGGCTCTAATGATACTGCCCCAGGGTGGTATGGCACTGGTTAATGGTGTACTCTAACTCAGGGGTACCCCCACCCCCGTAGGTGAGTGGGTGAAGACATTCAACCGTGAAGACTTGCTGATTGTATTATTGCCCCTTAACGTAGGACAGCATCATTGGGTCAGGTTCCCCTTGGCCAAGGGGGTTTGGGGTTAGTAGTTTAGGGAGTAGTTTAGTCCAGTAGTCTAACGGGCTCCAGTCTTAAATACCTTTTGAATGCTTAACCCTTCCTTGCAATTATAGTGAGCCATGGGTTGTCCTTAATGAAGCTTGGTGCATCCGCATTAGTGGGCACGGTTTGCGTCCTCACAGGTTCAGGTGGTGGTTCTGTGGTTGGCTTACCTTCACAAGGTGTTGTGATGGGTTTAATTGTCTTGAGGCGCAATGTGGCACCATCCTTAAGGTTGAGGGTTGCATTGCCTTGGCTCAAGGCTAGGTACAGTTCAATGGCATCCTCAATAATAGTACCCACAGGGACACCCCTGGATAATGCCTCGAAGTGGACTGCACGCCATACCTCACTCCTAAGGCGAACCTTCAATAACTTCTTCTCCACGGGTATTAGACAATACGGGGTTTAATAAGGGTACACTTGGCCACAATGGCCAGCCTAGCCACTGTGGTAATTGGGCCACTCACTTAGTAGCCCCGAAGAATAACTTGAAGCCATTCACAATGGGCTCAACGAATATGTAGTAGAATAATTGCCCAGCATTGACAGTAGTCCCAGCCCCCGCCGCCGCACTAGCCTGGTTCACTGCGAATGCTATTATTGCGACCACGAGGTATATTGCAATAATGCTCCATATTATACTCTTAACGTGGTCATACATTGATGCTAGCCTAGCTGACCTCCCGAAGGGTGTTGGGTGGGCGAAGGCCTCAATACCATAATATATCAAGAACAGTAGGCTAGCCCAGAAGGCTACCCCCAGGGCGAGCATTATTGCAGTGAAGAATGGGTCAAAGTAGCTTAACGCACTACTCACGATTTGTGATGAACCAGTTGCATTCCCAAGCTGGAAGGCTATACTCCCAATCATATGAGACAGGTACCAATCCCCCTAATTAGCCTCTCTCCATTAATACAATCATGCTTAGGCCAGTGGTGTTAATGCCAAAGAACGAGGCTTTAGCAAGAATTGAGGCTAACAGGAGGCTTATCGAGGAGAGGCTAAGGGGCATTGGGGCAATGCTAGTCAGGGTTAGCATTGAGAATGGCAGTGATTACTACGACCCTGACACTGGGTATTATACTATAGTATTAATAGTTAGAATCGGTAACAGGCTCAAGGCTTTTAAACCAGAGGAACTCGGACTCGGGAACATCCTAGAGTGAACCACAATGGCGAATAAGCCTCAAGTAGGCTATTGACTCACCAATGAACCTAGCCAAGGGTGAAGCCACCCTACCCGAGGTGCATCGATACACGATATCGGCACCACGCCTAGCCTCAAGGTACTCACTCAAGCTCAACTCAACAATAACAAGCACCTTACCCTCAGCCTCACTTGGCTTAACAACAATCCTCACTGGCATCACCTTGGGCAGGAGAGGTGGGCAGTGGCATTCTGGTAAATGTAGATTAGGCATGGGCCACACTGGTACAGGCCACTCGCATTAATGTAAGGATTAATAACGGTACCCTCAGGGCAGTAGTATGTGCCATTAATCTCAGGTGGGGTGTAGGCTCTAATGGCATTAGCCCAACCGATAGCCTGCTGGGCGCTAACCATGAATATCATGAAGCCAATCACCCCAGCGAATATAATCCCAATGAATGCTAGGATTAGGGGAGCCTCAATAGCCATTACCCAACCACCTCAATAGGCTCCTTAGGCACACCCTCAAGCCTATAGATACAGTACCTGTAGGGCGCAGGGGCATAACCCAACCCACACTGGAGTAGGCTAACCTGCCCACTATCAACACTAATGAACCCACCGTTAGCAAGTATGAAGCCTTTGATAACTGGCTTGTAAGTCCAAACGACCTCAACAATCCACGTGTTGGGCCTAACCTCAACGCCAGCCGTGAGTGTTGTAACGGCCTCAAGCTGGTGGGTGAAGCCAGCCTGGTAGCCAGTTAGAATGTAGAATACTACCCCAAGCACCACAGCCGCCATTACCACTATTATTACCCCGATTACGGTTTCACTGACGGCACTCATTAATGCGTGTGTTGAGGGCAGGCTAATTAGCCTAGCATGCTTAGCTTACTCATGTCGTTTATAGAGAGGGTTGAGGATGCGAAAAGGCTCTTGGGCACGTTGGAGCCAACCAAGCCAGCAAGCCAACCCACTAAGCCAAGTACCCCAAGCCCACTCGAGTACCTTAAAGCCCTCTACCTACTCCTCAGCTACCAAGACACTGGGTTGGACTTAAGGAGCGCAATACTGGGTACACTCAGAACGCCTCAGGGCTTGTTGAAGCTGGCGAATGCAATCAATATTGATGGGTTGAGTGGTGAGAAACTTGTTGAACTCCTCAGGAAGGCTAACGTACCCGAGGACTGCCAGGCAAGACTACTCACGGCACTGCTTATTGAGGCTAGGCAGGGTGTTGAACCGTGGTTGGCTGAATTAATTAACATGGTGATTGGGAGTGAGGGTAAGGATAAGGCTACCTGACCTACTACTCGGCCAGAGGGTTGAGGACTTAATATTCACGCTCAAGGCGCCTTTGGTTGGTTGGAGGGAGGCTACTAGGGGACTGCGTAGGCTTAGGAGGTTTGCGGAAATCATAGCCTACACGCCTAATGCTAGGACTTATGGTAGGCTTGTCAGGCAGGCCTACCTGCTTAAGGTTGCCAGGGACATTGAGGGTGGGGCGTCAATTGAGGCCTACTTCCAACAACTCTTCAGTGAGGTTAGGAGGAGGCTTACTACGGATGCTGGGTTAATTGGCGAAATGTTCAATGTTGTACTAGTCACCGTGGTAATGATGACGATGATGGCTAGTATTGGGATACTCGGCTTCAGCGGTATGATAATAATGGGGTTAATGGGGATTGTTGGACTCCTCTTCATGCCTAGGACGCACTACTTCGTGATTGACGACACTGACATTATCGGCATTATCGCAGGCGCAGTGGCTGGATTCCTAGCACTAATGTTCGTTGATGGGTACCTGGCCACGGCACTCCCACTACTAGCATACGGCCTGTTCAAACTACCGAGCATAATCTACGACCTGAGGCTTAGGGCGTCACTACCAATCAGGGTCATGACGAGCTTCAATGAATTACTCACTAAGCCTAACCCAACTCCTGTTCGTGATTTGAGCCCAATTGAGCATGATTTAATCCCACTCTGGCGTGAGGCAAAGTCAACTGGCACGCCACTCTTCGTCGGTTGGAGTAATGTTCTAGTGAGTGAGTTCGTTGGTGTTGTTCAGAGGACTGTCACGCAGGGCATTATGTTTGGGGCTATGACTGTTGGTGTTGGTGGGGCGTTCAGTATTGGCCTCATGGGCTACTTGGCTAGGATTATCAACTATAGTTCACTCATGCAGGTTCCAGTCTCGGTACCATTCCTGCTTGGTATGCCTCAGGGTGCATTCTACTCGGCTATTGGGAGTGGCCTGGCTGGGGGCATGATTATACAGGATTGGAGGTTAGGCGCATTGCTTGGTGGAATCCTCGGCATAGTTGCCTGGTTCGTACTCCATAGCGTGTTATTAATCACTTGATGGTTTCAACTAATTAGCACCTAATTCTCAAAACCCTAATGCCGTTTGCGAGGGACTACAGGTTCAACACGTACACTTCAGGTGTTGGTGAGGAGGTTGCGATACTTGAGTCCTTTGACATTAGGACTAGGTTATTCGCCTTGAAGACGCCTGGTGGCTTCGAGTTCAGGATGCATGATGACCTGAATTACCCTGATATTATCGCCTGTGCTGACTGGGATAAGCTCCTGGGCATGCTTAGCCAGGGTATGCCGATTCCGAAGCTTGCTAGGCCTAAGATAATTCTAAAGGCTGTGCCGCACAGGCTACTGAGGGGGCTTAAGAGGGCTGATAGGAATGAGGTTGCTGAGGAGTTGGCTAGGGTGTTCAAGAGGTGGTACCTTGGCTTCGGTGTCCTAGACCCACTGCTTAGGAGTGAGGTGTTCAACGATATTGTTGTTGATAGCCCTGGGCCTGATGGGAGTGCGAAGGTTTATGTGAGGGGTGGCCACTACGGTGACGCATACCACCCACTCATTATTGAGCCTAACCAGTGCCCAAACCGTGATGACGAGCCGAGGAGGGGCTTATTCTCACTATTCTCAATATTCAAGAATGCCCAAACTGACAGTGAACAGCCACCAACCTTCAACGAGTATATTCTCGACAGGTCAAGCGAGCTAACGAGGACTCCAGTCACAAGCTACGCCCCAGCTGGCATGGCAACCTACACTGACCTGAGGCTCAGGATAACAATGCTAGCCGACCCAATCAGCAAGTACACTGTGGCATTTAGAAAGCACCCATCATCATACTGGACACTGCCCAAGCTCATAGCCCTGGGTTCAATAACACCTGCCCTAGCCGCAAAGCTCCTAGTAGCCACCACGGGCGACCCGAATTGGGTTGAGAACGGTAGGAAGCTAGCCCTACTGGCTATTGGTGAGATGGGTAGTGGGAAGACTACACTAACAGCGGCTTTGGCTAATACGCTCCCACCTGATGAGAGGGTCGCCTTCATTCAAGACGTTGATGAGTACCAGCCAATCCCAATACGCAGTGAAGTCCCCTTGAATACTAGGAGTGCCACTGGGCTTGGCGTCAGGGAGATTACAAAGGCAGACTTGATTGCATACAGTATGAGGGTCGGCGCCCAGTACCTAACAGTGAACGAGGTTCTATCACCCGAGGACGCTAGGGCTTGGGTTCTGGCTATCCTGAGTGGGCACGGTGGCTTCACAACTTACCACACTGACAGTAGGGAGAACCTGATTGAGAGGTTGAGTAGTATGGGTATTACAAATGTTGAGAGCATTGTGAATAGGAACATTATCATAGTCCTCATGGTTAATAAGAAGGCTAAAAGGGTCTGGTGGCCAAGAGGCCTAAAATGGTGTCCTAACCAGGAGCCCTGTGTTGAGGAGCCTCCCTTCGAGGCTAGGCCTTACCCTGAGGAGTTGGCGAATGCGCTAATTAAGGCTAGTCAGAATTTTGAGGATTATGAGGCTATTAGGCAGGTTTGGCTGGAGTACCGTGGAGTCACCACTCAGCCAGTCAGTATTATCACCGAGGGGAGCTATAGTAGTAGCCAGCAACAGTGGGGTAGTGGTGGCTTCCAAGCCTGGTTCGGGCAGGCCTCCAGTGGTTCAGGGGGAGCCTGAACCAGGCATGTGCCACATTGGGCGTTACATACCATGCGGTGATGATGGTGTTAGTGTTATCCAGGATTGGTGGGCTAGGGGCTTCACGCTTGTTGTTAAAAACATTGGTAAGCTGAAGTATGACCCTGTTAGGGATGGTTTGGATTCGGGTTACTACTGCCACTACGAGCACGTTGCCCTCATTATCCCAGTCCTTCCAATGCCAAAGCCGAAAAGGGTTGATAAACTGCCTTGGCGTAGTGCCTGTCAGGTTAGTGTTCGTGACCTGCACAACGCCTTCAGGGCGATTGGGATTGGTGTTGTGCTTCAGTAATAATCTAATTAATTAATAGGGTGGTGGCTGGGCTTGTGAGGTGGCTTGTCCTCACTGGGCCTAGGGCTGGGGAGAGGAGTATTAGGGTTTTGAATCCAGTTTCCCTAGCTTATACTGGGACTCCATACTGGTACCTTGTCGAGTTCCCTGAGCCTTGGAATAATTATGAGGGTCTTAGGGCTCTCCTTGAGGCTTCATGGCCTGAGGGTTGTTGGCTTTGCAGTATTCGACTAGCCAAGCCAGTGAATGTTATCGTGCCCCTTAGCCAGGTTGAGGCTACCCTTCAAGTCCTCCTAACCCGTATTCAGAAGCCTAAGAGGGTGCAGGTAAGGGTTAGGGGGCATGGGAGTGGGAAGGGTGATGGCTTATACAGGAGGCTTAGGCTCATGGTGGCTAGTATGGGCATTAGGAGTACTAGCCATAGTGGTCGTAGGCTCATTATTGACGTGGGCATTTGGCCTAGGTGGCTTACAAATGGTGAATACACTGCCACTATAAGCCTATACACTAATAATGGCATTATTGTGAATAGGGAGAGGGTATTGAGGGCTAAGGCTAGGCTTAAGGCTAAGGCAAAACCTGCTCAACAAGTGGTTAAGAATGCCTAGGGGAACCCAACCAAAACCCTGGGCAACAATCATTATTATGGCAGTAATCATACTGTACTCAACATTATTAACACTCTACCTAATGGTAACAGGCAGAATAACACCCATTCTACCAGTCCTCGCAGGCAACGCCACGAGCCAAGGCAATGCACTCAAGGTCAGAGTAATGGCATTCGGCGCCACCTCCAAGATCACGGGTATAACACCACTAGGTGGAACATGCAGGCTTACTGGAGTATTCATTAATAATACTCAAGAATCATTAACGCCACCATGGGTTCTCAAGAACGGGCAATCACTAGTCTTCATACTCAGTGGCTGTGTTAATGTGAGCCAGATTGTTGTGTCTTATAATAATGGGAAGGTGATGGTCATACCGGTTAGGGGTTGAATCGGGGCATTACTAGGCTAATTAACCTCAGTGGTGCAGTGGGTGGCATGGTAAAGCTCCTGAAGCCTAGGAGGGGTCAATCAATGTCGTGGATGGTAATAGCAGTGATTGTAATAGCCCTGGTAATCGCAGTAGCAGTAATGATCTACACGAGGACAATGGGTGCAGTGAATGCTATTGCAACCCTTACGGGTAGTGGTGCAACAGGCCCAGGCGACTCCCTCACATTAACAGTGACAGCGAGCGGTGGTACTGTTAAGATTACGGGTATAGTATTATTAAACAGTAAGGGGGTTGTTACGGCAATTGGTACTACGCCAGGCTACAGTGGCTCGTCACCATACTGCAGGCTGACTGGGGTTTACATTAACAGTGCCCCAGGCCCCTTGAACCCACCATGGGTAGTCCAAAATGGGGAGTCGGCGAGCTTCATATTCAACTCCCCAAGCGGTTTCGTACTGTACTACAGGAGTACGACGACCACTACCACAACCACGACGGCTACAGTGTCGAATGGTGACTGCGCCAGTGTGAGCCAGGCAATAATATTCTACAATACTGGTAAGGCCACGGTCATACCCATCATGGGTTGAATGAGGGTGCCCTAATTACCCCCCTCGGGGTAATGGCTTCTTGAAGCGTATGGCGAGCCTAAAGCAAGCTAGGCGCCTACTAAGGCAGAGGAAAGGCCAGGCAATGAGTGAGATGATAATAGCAGTGGTAATAATAGTACTGGTACTAGTAATAGGGGTAATGATATACCTACGCAGTTCAGGCGCACTA
>WYEB01000279.1_pt1 | contig 19327 bp, 17 predicted proteins | sample 6343061 | NCBI WGS metagenome assembly WYEB01 (sample SAMN13812332, study PRJNA600296) | hot springs metagenome | biome: ENVO:00000051; feature: ENVO:00002007; isolation source: sediment sample from Evening Primrose shelf | place: USA: Yellowstone National Park, Evening Primrose Hot Spring ... | reverse complement strand
AAGGGAGCTGAGGAGGATTGGCGAGGAGGCGCCTGTGTAGCTGCTGCGTATCGGCCGGCGCCCGCCTCCTCCGCGCTCAACCCCGTCGAAATCCACGCACGGCGGGCGGTCTATGGATGGCACCTCCATCCTTTTTCCTCGGACGCCTCTGCGCCAAGCTAGGCCCTGCCCTCAAGCCTCCGCGCCGTTGTTCCGCCGCAGGATCCCAATCATCTATTCATATATCGGGGCCCCAGGCTTAGTTTCCGCAGACTGCCCATCAGCTTTTGTCCTGCACGATGGAGAAGCACAATTTATACCACTATATACTGCCCATAGTTTCAACCCTTCTTGAGATTCTACGGCGCCACGTGGGGGACGTCGTCTACTCGGACTACTACAGCTACGTTTCAACCCTTCTTGAGATTCTACTGACATCCCTTCCCCCAAGGGGGGACGGGGATGAAAAGTTTCAACCCTTCTTGAGATTCTACAAGGGGCATGGTGAAGAGGAAGAAAATCGAAATAGAGCCGTTTCAACCCTTCTTGAGATTCTACCCACTGTTCGTCTGGTATCCCTATGTGGATCCGTCCTGGACAAGGTTTCAACCCTTCTTGAGATTCTACCACGGTCGCCAGCTTCAGCTCCGATACCCGCTCCCTGGCCATCGCGTTTCAACCCTTCTTGAGATTCTACCATATTCGGTAACGATAATATATGTTTGGAGGTGACGCGTATCGAGTTTCAACCCTTCTTGAGATTCTACGAGCGTAGAAAACGGCGTATTGCCTAAATTGCCGCGTTCGGTAGTTTCAACCCTTCTTGAGATTCTACGAGGGAGGCGGAGAGGCACTTCCCCAGGGCCAGGGAGTTCTACGCGAGTTTCAACCCTTCTTGAGATTCTACCGCTCATGTTGGGCGGTTTTCTGGGTTTTTAAGTTTTTCGGGTCTTTCCTTGAGCCTCGGCGGCCGCCTTGGGAACGCGCTTTACGTTCAAAGGGGACGGCGTTGGGCCGAGGCGAGCGCCGTTCTTCGCCGTAGCGCAGAGGCCCGGCGAACGGGAATACGGAAAAAGGCGCGCCGTTCTTCGCCGCGCCGCGCGCTTTACGGACTGGGGCGTGGTCCTGGCTTGGCCGCTTGGAAAATCGGGGTTCCCGCGCTCGTGGACGCCGGCTTTTAGGCGTCATTGCTGGCGTCGGTGGAATGGGGGGCCGTCTACCTCTCCCGGACGGATGGCGCCGGCCTGCGCGCCACGGCGACGCCGCCGTCCACCTCCGTGGGGCACATCTGTTGAAGTTGCTGGAGGAGGGCTCTCGTGCTTTCTAGAGCGCATTCCTGGCCCTGTAGGCACTGGGCCAGCTGGGGCAACGTCCCTATTTCGACTTCGGGGAATATCTCTGCAGTTGCGGCGTCGGTTTTCTGCGCATGTATCCGGACAAGTTTCGCGATTAGGTGGGCAAGTAGGGAGGGCTGATCGCGTATAAGTAACATATCTATAACACAAGGTGACTCCAGGAATTTGTAGAAGAGAGTGTTGGAGAAGTCCAGCGTGAAGATCTGGTAGGGATACGGCGTGACTGCGGCGAAGACTGCGCCGAGTCTCTCGCCTAGTAGTCTCAGAAGGGACTTAACCTTCTCTTTGTTCTCTGCGGCGTATCTCTCCACTTTTTCCACCATGTAGGTGATGTCTGTAAACATGTTCTCGCCATTGGCCTTTTCGAGGAAGAACTGGACAAAGACGGCGTTGAGCAGGCCCACTATGATTACATAAAATGTGAGATCTTCCACGTTACAGAGAAGCTCCGCTCTGTCTTCGCTTGACCATCTCTCTTCATAGCTGTTGCAGATGCTGGCGATCCTCTTCTTGGTCTCAGCTACGTTTACCCTAGCTTCTATGAGAATCATAACAATACGTAACTACCACCATTTTGCCTAGTCCCTTTGATAGACCCTGTTCTAGCATCCGTTTAATGTCGTTTTGCTTCCTAGTATTGTACTCTACAATTGTCTTTGAAAGCAGGATCAGCACGGCATCGTAATTTCCCAGTTGTTTGTCCTTGAGGTCTCCCCGCAAACGGTCTACCGTTGGCGACTTTACCTTGCATTTGCACTCTGCGGCTATCCATAGAACTCCGTTGCCACAGTTAACGCCGAAACATAGATCTGGCATATTTTGGCCATGTATTTGACACAGAGGGGTTCCAGTTGACGCACTGCTATCAAGTCTGCATACACCCAGCTGGCGTGTCTGGCTTGAACAGCTTCGCCTTTTGTTTATTTCGTTTACCCCAGAGAGGAGAGACGGCACAGGTTTTCCATCTCTGCACAGCCATCCGCATTCTGTATCGTGTAACTGTTGATGTGGCTGGATATTAGAGGGGGTCTGAAAACAGTCGGCGACAACGCCGCATCTCATGCTAACTCCGCCATGGTCTGTACCTCTCTCCAGAAGAGCTCGAGCGCCTTTAGATCCTTTGTGACAGTACCCTTGGTAAATACATAGTAATCTAGCTGTTTAAGAACGGCGGCTCTAAGCACAAGCCCGCTGTGGGTCTCCACTGCCGTGGGGATCTCCGAACTTGTCAAGAACCCGAGGACGGATGCGACGTAATCAAGATGGAGCGCCGTCTCGAGATTTTCTATGAACAACAAAGGCGGGACGCCTCGACTCTTCGACAACCTCTTTGCTAGAGCATAGGCCGCGGCTATGAGGGCCACTCTCTGGATGCCAGCCGCAGTATTTTCTTCGTCGAAGTGTATGCCGTTAGATCTATAGTAGAGTTTATCTTCCACCGCGGCCAGCTCGTGATCGGTGATTCCCGATAGAATGTCGTTTACCTCCCCCATATACTCAGCATATTCGTCCATGCCCACAGCGCTCTTCCCCTCAACGCCCCACTGGGTTACTATACTTGGCGATGCCAGCTCAATAAGCGGTAACGTCTTGGTCTCTCCATCCACAACAACCACATCTCCTAAGCGGACGCGGAGCAGGACGCCTACAGATGGCTGTTCGCCCAAGCCGGTCGCAATAATTCCCGAGACCTCACGCTGATACAACACCTCGCCAGTTTTCATAATCTTCACAGCTACGGCGCTCCGCGGTCTCCGCGTAAGTTCTACCTCGTAGCCGTCCAGGGAGATCCTCCCGGTCTCCGCTCCCCGCGAGATCAACGCAAGCGCCTCAGCCGAAGTAGCCTCCCCGCCTCTCAAGAGCTTGATCACAAACCCCAGCGCCCGCGCCACAGTCGTTTTCCCCGACCCGTTAGGCCCATAAAGAATGGTCGACTTTTGCAGTATTAGTTGCGCCTCGTCTAAGGGGCCGATGCGTTGAAGGAACAGTCTCATGTTTATTTTATTCAATGGATTTAAATATGCCGTAGCCCAGCGAGGTCTTTGCGCCGATTCCTCTCCTGAGGGCTTCCGACACCAGGCGGCTCAGCGCCTCCTCCGCGCAGGCTGGCCTCCTCCTTGTGGCCAGTATGGCTATGCGAAACGCGGTGCCGCTGGTCACCGTGAGCATGGCCAGCGGCGTGGGGCTGGACTCGACCTCGCTCGCCTTCCCCTCCACCTCTCTGTAGTGCGGGTTTATGATGTCGACAGTGACCAGGGAGCGGCCGCGCGGGCAGAGGATGGGGTACGCGTCCAGTACGACGACGGACGACGCCTCCTCCAGCGTGCCCAAATCCTTGAGGCAGGCGGTGCGGGTCAGTTCGGCGGTAGATCTTATGGCGCCTTTAAGCGAGGTGGCCGGTATGTAGGGCAGATTCCAGTAGGGGTCCCAGGAGGTGCCCAGCTCAAGCGGCGAGGTGTAGGGGCTACGGAGGTGTATGGCGAGTCTGGTCATTAGGCCTAGCTTTTTATCATATATCGTCGCGTAGCCCAGCGCCTCGAGAGCCTTTACCACCCGGTCCATGTGGCTGTCGACGGCTTGAAACAGCGGCGTAAGGACTTCGCATCTAAACGCCTTCTCTATCTCCAGCATGACCTCTCTGCTCAGCCTGTTCAAGTCGTCTTTCGTCACCTCCCCGCGCCGCTCGTAGGCGAAGTTGAGCAGTCTGCGGCGGAGGTGGCTCACGACGTTTACCCCAAGCGAAAGCTCTAGGGCCATGTCTCAGCCTCGCCCCCCAGCTTCCTGACGTAGTCGAGGAACTCCCCAAGCGCAAGCGCCATGGCGGCCAACACGTCCGCCTCGGCGACAGCTATCCTCTGCCTCCCGCCCCCTCTCCACTCCAGCTCCCGCGGCCAGTCGGCGGAGGTAAAAGCGCTGAGGTACGCGGCGTTGCCGGCAATTGCAAGCATAAGCGGGGAGGCCCTCCTAGAGGCGCCGCCTATTATCCGGTAGCCCGTCCCCCTCTGCTCCCTTGGGAGGCCCAGTATCCACGCCTTGAGCGCCTGTCTGAGCGCATCCTGGGCGGAGTAGCCGCCGTGGAGGACTCTGGTCCTCGCCGGCCGCAGGAAGAAGTTGTGCAGGTCCTCCCGACGTACCCCCTTTACTGCGACGAGCGTGTACGGCGTCAGGGCGGCGGAGTCCTTGATGCAGGCGTCGTAGCGGCGCGCCGTGCTTAGCGCAGGCATGGGCGGAAGCTCGCAGGGGGAGGCCTCCCCGCGCCGGAGCCCTCTGCATCTGGCGACGGCGCGGTCCACCACGGCGCCGGCTGCAGCCACGGCGCGTTTTATAAGCGCCTTGGGCTCCTCGGTAAACAGCGACGAGTACCTCCCGTGCGCCCTCACAGAGAAACACCCCAGCCCCCTCCTCCCGCCTTTGCCGAAGCAGGACAGCCTAAGGGCGAGGGCCAGGGCCCCCAGCGCCGCCTCCACGGCCCTGCCGTCTAGAGGACAGGGGACGTGCTCCTCCACGACGAGCGTTGCGGAGCCCCTGTCTATGTACTGCAACCTCCTGCCCCCGAGAGTCAGCAGCCGCACCCGCTGGAGCTGGGCCGCAAGGTTCCGGGAGACGTCCTTGGGCGGGGCGAAGTCTATCCGTTCAAACCCTATGCGGAAGCAGGAGGCCTGCGCCTCCCGCCCCCCCGCGTAGCCCAGCCCCATGTCCAGCCCGACGATCTGCGAGACGCAGTCCGCCTCCTCCCAGGTCGGCGCCTTCACCACGTCCCTCCTCCCAGCGCCGTGCAGAAGCCCCCGCTCGAACAACGCGCCGGCGGCCAAGGCCCTGGCCCACCACCGCCAGAGCCCCTTCACCTCGCTCGGCCTCAGCGGCCAGTCCGGGTCGGGCGCGGCGGGGTCCACCGAGCCGGGGAGGAAGGGGGTCTCCAGCCTCAGCTCAAGAGTTGCGTACTCCATATCACGGAACCGCCGCCTCTGCCAGCCTCTTCAGCCACTCAGCGAACTCAGAAACCGTTGCCCCTGCAACCGCCTGGGTCTCCGGGCTGTTCAACTTATCTACAAGCGCAAGGAAGTCCGTAGCGTCGAGACTGGCGAGCTCCCGCAGAGCCCTCATGATGCATGCGCCGTAGAGCTCGTACGCAGTGTCCTTCACAGCTTCCTCCCTCCTCCACCTCTCGAACAGGGCCTTCAAATCGGCCTCGCGGAGCGCTTGCTCCATCAACGCGCTTCCGCTCACCCACCCCCCGCCTTTCTCCCTCTCCTTGCTCGCCTTGGCGGCCATGTAGGTCGCCGCATATGGGAGCCCGCTGTAGTACAGCTGAGCCGCCGCCTCCCTAGCCCTCGACCTGAAGCCCTCCAGCACGTCCGGCTGATCGCCGAAGACCGCCTTAAGCGCCTCCACGCACCTCACCGCGAGATCCAGAGATCTGCTCCGCATCATGTCTCCCAAGTTACTACGCTGGCAAGGCCCTTGCCCACAGTCTCCTTCCCGCCAAACACCAAGCTCCTGATCTGTGACCCATTGCCGGCTTTAAAAACCTCCTTACACACCGCATCAGATCTCTCCAGCGTAGATATCATTTCTATGTATTTCTTTTGAAGTTCCTCCTTTATTTCGGCCTCTATTTTTCTGCGCTCCTCCTCGGAAGCAACTTGAAGCTTTATTTTCTTGACATCGTTTTCGGCGAACGTCTCTGCCCTCTCTTTCGCCGCCTTTACGCCGGTGCAGAAGAGAACCGTTGTGAAGATCGTGAACTGGGGCACGTACTCCTCCTCCCACAAGCCGCCGCTCGCCACGGTCTTCCTCCGGTAGTCCAGCCTAACCCTCGTCTGGACCAGCAGGCTCCTCCTCACGACCTCCCCAACGACGTCGTCGCCGACGACCACAAGCCCCTGCTCCCCAACCAGCTTGCCCACCTCCCCGGGGAAGAGCGACGCCAGGCGGACAGCCGCGTCGTGCGTCTTCGCCGGGAGGGCCATCTCGTTGAGGACGGCGTTGTCCCCCACCAAGACCCTGTCGGTGCTCGCGACAGCGCCACCGCCAGCCACGGCCTGCTTTACCTCCTCCAGGAGCTTTCCCAGCTCCCCCGCCGCGGAGCGCCCCGCCGCCTCTAGGTAGCGCAGGAGGTATCGGAGGAGGTGCGGCGAGGTGACGTACGTCCAGACGCCCCGCAGAGACCTGGCAGGCATCGCCACCAGACGCGCGTCTAGGAACGAAACCGCGGAGGCGTATTCATGGGCCTCGTCGGTCTCCGGCCCGAAGACCAGCAACACCCTCCTCCGGCACGCAACCCTATCTAGCTCGCCGCTGAGCGCGTCGCAGGAGAGGAGGAGCGTCGACTTGAGAGCACCCTTCAGGCTGGTGGCCCACACGGCGGGGAAGCCGAACTCGTCCCTCTGCACCGGCAAATCGACGTGGCCAGCCCCGCGGCCGGCGCCGGGGTGGAGCGGCGTCAAGGCCTCGAGGAGGATGACCCTCTCCTCACGTTTCAACGCCATACTTTAGAAATATTCATCTTTTAAAACAGTTCACATCCACCTACATGGAGAAGTTTTTCAAGGCTAAGGCGTGGGCCCTCCTCCATGATCCTCCCCACAAGATGTGGGCAATCCTCAACCTCGCGAAATACGGAGATGAGAGGCAACCGCCCGGAGAGGATCCTGAGGAGCTTAAGAAACTGCAACAACACGTGAAGGAGGCAGTCTATCTATGGCATGACGTTGGTTTGGCCCAACATCTAGGCCCTATAACAACAGATGAGAAGATTAGTAACTTAGTCGATAAGGCGGACCAGACTTCTTCGACGATGGACCGTTGGTTCTTTGACCAAATTAGATGGGCTATTGGTGAGAGAAAAGTCTCGTTTAAATATATGTCGCTTCATAATATTTTTAATCCGTCGCTGAAAATAGAACATCCTGAAGGAATAAATATAGATAAGGTCCGTGAATTTGCACAAGAAATAAAGAAAATCCTGGACAATTTAGAAAAGGGGGATGAGAGCTACAGGCTTGCGTATCACCTATTCTACTCGCTGTATGAGCTGACGTGGATACAGAAGGGGCTTCCGCCGAGTTTAGCCGAGACGCGGATGCCCACGCATACTGTGTTTGACCACCTCTATGCAACCGCCTCGGTGATCAACATGCTGTGGCCCAAGGGCGATGAGGTGGGCGGATACCTCGTGGAGATCGATATTCCGCAGATCCAAAGGGTCGTTAACGCGGCTAGGAAAGCCGGCGACTTCTGGGCTGGGAGCTGGCTCGTCTCCATGCTCACCTGGCTCACCGCATGGCCCTTCGTCTGGAAGTACGGGCCCGACGTAGTGATTAAGCCCACCCTGAGGCTGAACCCGACCTATCTCTACACGCTGAGCAACAAGCTCAGAGAACAGAAGGCGGCGTACCAATCGTTTAGATCCGCCGTGGAGAGCTTCTTCTCTTTCTGGGGTGCAGAAAGCTTAGAGGAACTCATGACGGTGGCGTTTGTCCCCGGCACGGCGCTTCTCCTTCTCCCACCCGACGCGGAGAAAGAGGTGCAGAATGTGGAAAACGCGTTTGGGGAGGTGCAGAGGGTGGTTCTCGACTGGGCTTTAACCGGGGCGGTGGACTGCGGCGGGATAAAGGACGAGCTGGCGCGCGAGAGCTGTCTAGCCTTCAGAGACATGTTCGGCGATGCGGAGCCCACGGAGGAGACGTTTTTAAAGGTGGCCAGTAAGATTAGGGAGAGCTTGGGTCAGGAGCTATTTGCCGACTTGCTTTCCGTGCGGGTGACGGCAGTGAACCTAGGACGAGTCTACAGCTGCGTCAAAGAGTTCGTCGTCGACGGCAGGCCGTCGAAGGAGTGCGAAGGGGAGGGCGTAACAGAGGAGGGGCTGAGGCGCGCGGAGAAGTTCGTGGAAGCGCTAAAACAACGAATAAAAGAGGGCTTGGAACGTACCCCGAGACACTTGACCTTTGACGTTGCGCTTGAGGCTCTTGCGTATAGGAAGCGGAGCGGGGGAAGAAGGAAGCTTGTTCTTGGTAAGAGCTGGTTTAGCTACGGCTCTGCGATGCCTCTGAGGCAGGAGTACAGCCGCTACGTCTTCTACAAAAGGGCCGACTCCGGCTTTATTTACTGTTCTATATGCGGCGCAGAGCCTGCCATAATTCACCTGCCGAGACATGCCGACGATCCACATGCATACAGCTCTGAGGCCAGAGCCATGTTAAGTAAGGAGTTTGGTCTCACCAAGGAAGAGGTCGAGGGCCTTGTAGTGCAGATGCGGCCCGGCGAGGCGCTCGGGCCGCTTTGTCTTGCAAAGAGGGCGCTTTACTATCGTTTCGCCTCGTGGTACGCAAAGCGACAGGGAAAGTTTAGGCTGTTCGACAGCACTGAAGACGTGGCGTTTGCGTGGTATATAGACCGCCTTTATACTAAAACCGACCTTACAGGAAAACCAGGTGATGATGAGCTCAAGGCCTTCGCGAAGTACTTAAACGCGAAACCTAAAGATATTGCGATTATCTGCAGAGGGGTTAGGCTGGAGAGGTGCACCGCAGAGCAGGCGAGGCAGATATTCAACAGAGTGGTAAGCAGGCACCTGGCAGACGCCGCGGAAACGGCCTACGCCAGGTTGCGCGAGGATTTGGAGAGCTGTAGTGAGGCGGTGCGGGTAGGCGACGATATTCTCCACTTCAGGTCGTACCTCGCTGTGGTGAGGGGCGACGGCGATAACGTGGGGAGGCTGAACAGAGGGCTGATAGACCTAACGAATTACATCGCATTCTTAAAAGAGCTAAAAGAGGCGAAGGAGGTGCCAGAGGCGCTACGGGCGGTATACGACGAGCTCCTCAAGATCCTTACGAAGCTTCAGCAGGGGGAATTTGGCGTGTTGGTAACGCCGACTTACTACGCGGCGCTTTCTATGTCTTTGATGATCACAGCGCTGAAAGACGTCAGGGAGGTGGCTAAATATAGGGGCCAGGTCATATACGCAGGCGGAGACGACGTGCTCGCCCTCTTGCCCGCGGAGACCGCGTTGATCGCAACGAGAAATCTGCGGGACAACTATTGGGGCGACGAGATAGGGTTCCACAATGTAGGGGGCTACCCCTTCGCAACGCCGCGCCTGCCGGGGTTCGGCCGTAGCTTCTCCGTTAGGTACGTCAACATCATGGATATAATGAGCGCGGAGATCAAGGAGGCGACGAGGCTTTTAGAGGAGGAGGCCAAGAAGGTCCAGTGGGACTTTCCGGGGTTCAGCGTTTGGAAAGACGCGATAGTGGTTTCTGAGTCGCGGACTGGGAAGTCCGCAGTCCTCCCGCTGACCACCCCCAAACAGCTATTCGCGCCGCAGACGCCGCATAAGGCCTTCAGCGTGTTGAATGCGCTCAACCAGCTGTTCGTCATGAGGCTTGGGGGCGCTCTCAGCGGCAACTTGCCCGAGGACTACGAGAGATACAGGGAGGTTGTGGAGCGCGTGGACTGCAGAAGCGGGGTGGTGGAGGACGCTTGGGGCTACGTGGTGGGGAGAAACGCAGCGGGGGAGGACGCCAAGAGGTTCCTCTCTCTAGACGCGCTGGAAAGCTACGGCGTGGACCGTTGCGCCAAGGCGTCTCCGAAGGGGGGTTCCCTGCTGATGCAGATCGTCAGGGCCTACGGGATCTTGAGGGGGTACCCATGACCCAGCTGGCCTTCAGACCTCTGGAGCCGCTACGTTTCGGCCTCAGGAACTTGGGGGGCGTGGACGTCTTCGGCGTGGACGAGGTGGCGTACATTCCCCCTCCGACGGCGGTGCTAGGCGCCCTAGGCGCCCTCCTCGGCCTCGGAGCAGATGTGGACTGCGCTTGGCGCGACGGATATGATTTCTCAGACCTGAAGTCGCTGGTTAAGAAGATGGCTGACGCGGACCTCACCTTGGCAACGCGTAGCAACGAGCCTGTGCTGTGGGGCCCTCTGCTGAGCATCCGCGGGGAGCACCTTCTGCCGGTTGGCGAATACGCACTTCCGGTCTCGCTTGCTGGAGAGTACGTGAAAAAGGCGGTGGGGTATTACGAGGGAAAGGAAGATGCGGCAAAAGAGGCGGCGAATCTACTGCGCCATATGGCCGCGGCCTCGGAGAGAATCGGCGTACAGCTCGACGTCGGCAAGACCGTGAGGTACATGTACCGCGCCAAGTATGTGGCCTACGTCGACGACGTGGAGATGCTCTTCCGGGCTAAGCTTGTAGGAAAGCTGGATAGGGCCGTGGTCAGGCTGGGCGGCGAGGGGAGGCTCGCCGCTGTGGAGGCAAGGGAGGAAGGCGCGCTCCCCGCCGGGTCGCAGAGGGGCGAATACGCGATTGCCCTCCAGCCGGTCCTGATATACTCCGACAAGCCTGTGGCCAGGGTGGAGAAAGTGGCGGCGCTAGAGTGCGTGGAGGAGGTCTACGGCGTGTTGGAGGAGGACAGATTTAAGGTTAAGGTGGTGGACTTCGGCCTTGGGTTCAGCGAGGTCTGCAGACGCAGGAGGCCTATGCTCAAGGCGCTTCCCCAAGGCACCGTCCTGCGGCTCAAGAGCTCGTGCGGAGACGCGGCCGCGATCGGCATACTCTCCGAAATCGGCTTCGGCTCACTCTACAAGGTTTAAAAGCCGGATCTTTGTATAACTGTGATCTTGACCCTTGTAAACATAGGCCCCTTGAAAGAGGCGAGGGTCGAGCTGGGGAGGGGGCTCACGGTGTTTTACGGGCCCAACGCCTCGGGGAAGACCACCGTGGCTAGAGCGTTGAGGCTCCTTGCGCTGATGAACATGGGCGTCGCAGGCGCCGGGGAGTTGATGGAGCTTATAAACCGCGCGAAGAGGGAGGGCAGGATCATGTACGAGGAGGGCGGCTCTGCGCTTGAGATAAGCTGCGTCCTCGAGGAGCGGGGCGCCCGGCTGAAATTCGGCGGCGTGCTTGGCGGGGAGCGCCGCGTTTACGCCGACGACCGCTTGGAAAGCGCAGACAGGCCCAGGATCGCCATGTTCTGGATACTGCACGACTCCGTCAAGCTGTACGGACTTAAGGCGCAGGAGGAGCGGCCCTACGAGCTGGCGGACCTCCTCGCCCCCTCGGTCCTCCGCGGCCTTGTGGGCGAGGGAAAGGCGCTGGGGGAGTTCTTGGATTTCCACGAGGAGCTCCTCGCAGAGGTGAATAATTACCTAGAAGCCGCCTCCGGCCACGCGGTGGAGTATAAAGACGGGGTGTATTTCAGACGCAGCATCCACCTCTTCCACCCCAGCCGAGTGGCCGAGGGGATAAAGCGCATGGCCCTTATACTCGCTACGGCCTTCCTAGCCGAGGCTACAGCCGAGGGGACCATCCCGGTGGTCTACGCGGAGGACTTCGAGACCTCGCTACACGCAGATTACCTGGACTTCTTGGTAGAGGTCCTACGCCGGAGATCGGTGGCCGTTGCGGCGGAAACCCACAGCGGCTTCGTCCTAAGGAGGGCGTATGAGACCATGAGCAGGGGGGATGTGCGGTACTACATATTTGAAGACGGCGCCGTCCACACCGAGATAAAGGACTCCAAACTCTTCAGAAGGGAAATAGCCGCCATGGCCGGAGTTGATATGCTATGAGGTGTTGCTATTCGGAGAAATGCTTGGCAACACTGAACACCAAGGATCCGCATAAATGCTACTTCGACGATATTACATGTGATGAATGCGGGACTCTCTGTGACGGCGGAAAATTGTGTTTTCTCCTTCATAGAAATAATAATGAGTTTATTAAACTCCAGTTTATTAAACGCCTAGCAAGTCTTGGCATTTATGAGACAAATGCTCTTGCATTTCTCTGCTATATGGATTTTTCAACTAGCGATACTGATTGTGCAAAATATATGTGTAAGCAGACTATGTGTCAAAATATGCAGGGTGTACCTGATATATGTATGTTAATAGTTTCTAAGAATAATACTGTATTTGCTCCAATTGAGTGTAAGTGTAGTATGGTCCAACGTAGAAGAAAGAAAAAGATAGAACTAGCTTCAAATATGTTAATAGAAGATATCCGCGCAAAGGTCGGCAGACTTTGTCAACAGCCGAGCTTTGTCATTCTCCTTCTTAATCGTGAACTATATGATCACATAATAGCAAGGAAAGATGAATTTATAAAGAATAATATCTATCTATTTCCTTGTGTAGGACATGCTTATCTAAGAACAAAACCTATCTTTCCTCCCCTTATATAGAACATGCTTGTAGTTGAGACCCTTCTCCCTACAAATGCCGCTGTAAAAGCGCTGAGGGAGACATGTGATGAATTTGAAAATACGCCAGTAGAGCTGAAATGCAGGATTAGCGGGCTGAGGCTCCTAGGCTTCGTAAGTCGCTGGGGTCCTACAACCGTGATTCAACTCTTTCCCGAGGAGGCCGTCTCCGAGGGGGAGTACTCCATGGATGTTGCTAGGGACTATCTAGGGAAAAGACGCGGGGAGGTGGAGTCTTCGTTGCGGCTTCTTGCAGAGCGCCTGGACGCGTCTTTCGCCGCGGTGTCGCCGTATCCTCTGTCATTTTTTGCCGCCGAGTTTGAGGGGACCCTACAGGAGCGGATGCTGGAGGACCCTTGCGACGCGTTGCCCGTGTTGCTCAAGCAAGGCGTCCCCTCCATGCTTGCCTATGTGCTCCTCAGCCTCCTCAACGCCAGAGAGGGAGGTGAAGGGCTCGTAAAGCTCCTAGACCTCGACTACGAGCATCTCAGAAGGCTCCAGATGCAGGTCAAATGTATGGGGGGACAACCCGGCTGTGTGGCGGCTACAGAGGCGCAACTTGCGGAGGAACTCGCAAAGACGTGCAATGGACGGATAAAAGTCATAACCTAGGCCCGTAGCCGAAGCAACCGACGTCTAGACACGTCGCCGAGTGGGCGTCGTTGTGGTTCATACGAGACATCTCTTCCCTGGGCCGGACCCCCACCACCGCGGTTGGGCTTGAATGCCTGATCCCTCGATGTGGGCAAGCGGTCGCAATGCTCGTCAAAGCGCCAGCGGCCCATGTTGTCGCCAGGCTGCAGAGACGGCCCCGGACGGGAGACGCATAACTGCCAGGTTATGCTTTGCGGCACTTATCGGGGCTGAGACATGGAGGGGGTGCCGCCGAGGGTGAGTCCAGGCTTAGACCGGGGGTTGAAGGCTGATGCGAGCGAGGAATGGAGCGCGTCTCCGTCGCGCTTGCCAAGAGGTCGGCGCGTAGACAGACGGAGGGCGGTCTGCCCGAGCGGGCCGAGAAATCACGTTGCGCCTTCCGGAGGGCTGTCGTCGGCTTGTCGGCGGCTGTCGACTCGGCTCAGCGCCGTATCTCGAGGAGGGCGGCCACCAGGTCGTCCAGCGCCAGGCCCCCCTCCCCCTTCTTGAGGAGGCCTACGCCCTCCAGGTGGTGCACGTCCAGGCCCAGCCTGCGCGCCAGGGAGTACTCGTCCGCCTCCCCTCTGGCGAACTTGGCGAGGGCCTCCTCCAGCTGGAGGGGGAGCATGGGGAGCTCCACCACGTCTCTAAACGTCTCGTGGACGTAGACCACGCCGTGGGCCCCGGCGAGGTATGCGGCGATCACGGCGAAGGTGGACTCGGGCTTGAAGCCGCCCGTCGCCACGACGTACGTCAGCCTCCCCTCGGCCCTGGCCCTCCCCACGTCCCTCCCCACGGCCAGCGCGAGCTCCAGGAGGCCCCGCCTGAAGTCCACGCCGAGCCCCGGCACAACCTTCAGCTCGGCCGAGCACCTGCCCGCGGCGACCGACCTGCAGAGGGCCTCCCTCAGCGCGGCCCCCGCCTCCCTCCCGTCCTCCGTGTCGCTGGCGTACAGCGCGGCCGACACGTCGCCGAAGAGGGCCGGGCGCCTCCTGGCGAACTTCACCACGGTGTTGAGCTCCGCCGACGCCTCCTCCGGGCTCGAGGCGGCGTACTCGGCCAGCCGCCCCCTCGGCACGCCCCTCCTGGCGGCGTTGACGAGGAGGGAGGTCCCCACGGTTACGGCCAGAAACACCCCGACCATATCCCGGAGCGCGTTCATTTATATAAAGGTTGAATGATTGGCATGGGTAAAGGCTCTGTCCTCATCGCGGCTGCCTGGGGTTACCCGCCCAGCTGGAGTAGGGCCAGGTACAGGTTGGAGCCGCCGCAACATCCCTCGTTCGGGGGGGCGAGGCCGGTGGAGTGCACCTCCTGCTCCAGCACGCTTGCGCTCATCCGCTTCTTCAGAGAGAACGGCTGGGACGTGAGGACCGTCATCTTCGGCGCCGACACCGCGCTTAACCCCGCGGGCTTTGCAGACGGGAGGGAGTTCAGGAGGCGCGTAAAGGAGCAGTACGTCGAGTGGTTCCGGAGGCTTGCGGAGACATCCGAGTGTTCGGCGGGGCCGGAGGCCGAGGTCGTCGTCCTTCCGGGCATAGGCCGCTACTGGGGTCGCCGGTTTAAAGGCGCTCCCCTGGCCATATTCAACGAGGCGCTCCGCGCGCTGCTGGAGGCGGGCAGGCCCACATTCCTCGCCGTCGACCTCACCCACGGGATAAACTTCCAGACTGTGGCGGTCCTCTACGCCGCCGTTGCGGCGGCCGTCATCTGGGGGGTGGAGAAAAACCTCCTCATTTTCAATTCCGATCCGTATCCCGCCGGCGCCAAGTCGGAGCGCTGCGTCTCCGGCGAGAGGGCCGAGGGGAAGGGCGGAGCGGCCGAGGAAAAGGGCGAGGCAATCGACCTCTTCATCAACGAGGTGTCCGAGCTGCAGAGGGCCGTGAGGAACATCAGGCAGATCGCGGCGCTGAGGAGGCTCCAGATGCCGGAGCTGGGGGATCTCGACCGGACCGGCGAGCTGGGGCAGCTGCTCGCCTACATCTGCCTTCTGGCGAACGGCGCCGCCGGCCTCGCCTTCAGCGGCGCTAGGTACGACGACGGAGGCGCCGTGGCCCAGCTGCCCCGCGTGGAGGTCAAGCCGCCCGACTCCACTCCCATAATCGCCGGCGATAGCGTCAAGTACCCGGAGCCCGACCGCACATATGCCGTGAAGGCCGCGATGGCGTCCGTCGTCGGCGACCTCCAGGAGCTCCAGAGGGGCGACCTCGTGGGGTTCCTCAACGCAGTCGCCGACCGCTACAGGAAGACCGCGGCAATCCAAAACTATCTGGTTCTAAGGCGCACGGCAGATGATTTCAGCGTAGTGATCAAGCACGCAAGGGAGCTCGGAATAGGCGGGGAGCTCTCCGCGGCCGAGGTGCACGCCATTGTGGACATATATAAACAGCACAAAGGGAGCGCGGATCAGGCGGAGTTCGCACGTGCCGTGGAGGACAAACGGAAGGAAATAGAGGAGGACCGCGGGAAGCTGAGGAAGGCGTTGGGCGGCAAGAAGGCGGGCAGCAGAAACGTGTATGTACCGCTCCGCAACCTGTCCGCCCACGGCGGACTCTCCTACGTCCTCATCGACAGGGTGAGGCTCGCCGAGGGCAAGATCGTCGAGGTGGTCTACAGGGGGGACCTCCTCCGGCCCCTTCTCGACGAGCTGATGAGGCAGTGCGGGCTGTACGGCCGCTGAGGAGCCTCGAGCCCGCCGCCGGCCGGCGCCCGCAACGGATATAGTCTAGATTCATCTTATTATTTATTCGTGGAGAGGGAGTCCGTCAAGAGGGCGTTGAGGGACGTCGCGCGGGAGGAGCCGGGGTTCTTCGCGGAGCTCCTGGCCTCTCTGCCGCCTAGGGAGCTGGGGAGGGTCTTCGTGAGGGTGCTTGAGAGCGAGGAGGTGGCCGCCCAGGTGGCGTCGCTGATCGCCAGGAGGATCGCCGTGCCGCTCGACGTCGCCACCAGGCAGGACCTGAGGAGGTTGGAGAGGCGGACGGCCAGGCTGGAGAGGGAGGTGGGGGATGTCAAGAGCCGCGTGGAGAGGCTGGAGAGGGAGGTGCAGGAGATCAAGAACGCCATGGCCACCAAGGACGACTTGAAGCGCGTTGAGAGCAGCTTGAGACGTATCGAGGACAAGATGGCCACTAAGGAGCAGTTTGAGGCCTTGGCCATCAGCGTGGAGGACAGCGGCCGCGAGATGGTTCAGTATCTGCTTGAGCAGCGGGGCCATAGATGCGTTGCGGAGAGGCTGCGCCTAGACGCCGACTACGAGTTTGACATCTACTGCAACGCCGGCGCCGTCACCGCAGTAGGCGAAGCCAAGGTTAGGGCCGGCGGCCGCGACGTGGAGAAGGCCATCGAAAGGATACGGGAGCTCCAGAGGAGGATGCCCGACAAGATATCCGGCAGGCTCGTGCCTGTCCTCTACACCCTCGTCGCCGAGCCCTCGGCCGTCCAGAGGGCCAAGGAGCTCAAGGTGTGGCTCATCGAAGGCAAGAGGGAGGCCGTGCCCCTCGAGGAGGTTCTGTAGCCCTGCGGTTGCGATTTGGGGGCCGGCGCCGGCCTGGATCCGACGGCTGCTCGCGTTCGGGGCGTCGGCGAGGCCCTTGAGCGCGGCCGACGGTTACTGAGCAAACTGGATCCCGGAGCCGCGGCTGCGCGCGTCGGGGGTGCGGGGAGGCCGGGCCGCCTGGCGGCCTTCGGCAAGGTGTTTTTTATCCGTGTTGGGATTCGGGTGTGGAGGCTAGGAGGCTCTACGTAGCCACCTGGGGGAGCCCGCTGAACTGGAGGCCCGTCGTCTACAGGTGCAGAGGCGGGGAGAGGCCGGGCTTCTCGTCGATCGTGTGCGCCGAGGCCGACCGCTACGTCGTCTACGCCCTCGACTCCGCGCTGACGGCGGCCGCGAGGAGCGGCGAGGTCGACGGGAGGATGCTGGAGGCGGCCAGGAGCTCCGGCCTGGAGGTGGCCGAGGAGGGAGGCCGGATCGCCGTGCGCCCCGCGGAGGGCGAGGGGTGGCGGGAGGCCCTGCGGAGGTACATGAGGGCCGTGGCCGGGGCCATGGGCCGTGAGGTCGAGGTGGTGGCCACGGGATCCAGGGGGCTCTACGGCGGGTACCTCTACGAGGCCGCGCCGGACCACATCCTGGCGGAGCTCGTGCTGGGGCTCTGGCGGCAAGTGGAGGCGCTGGGGGAGCCCGGGGGGACCCTCGAGATGGCGCTGGACGTGATCCACGGCGTGAACTTCATGCCGACCATCTCGCTTTACGCCGCCAGGCTCCTCGCCGGCGCGGCGCTCCTCCGCGGCTACGACCGGGTGGAGATATCGGTGTGGAACGCCACGCCTCAGGAGTGGAGCTACGAGGCGCTTTTCGTCGACTCCGTCGACCACCTCCAGTTCTTCTGGACGCCGAGGCTCCCCGCGGCCCGCGCCCTCTACTACGGCGCGCCCCTTCACTACGCGGCCCTCTGCAGAGAGGCGGAGGAGCCCGACTACAGGGCGGAGCCCAAGCCCGTCTGCGGGGAGGGGCCGTGCAGGGTCGTCTACGGCGGAAAGCCCGACTACAGGGCCCTCTACGAGCGCCTCCTGGCGCGGGCCGGATGCAGGGACCTGCCCGCCGCCCTCGGCCAGTACAGGCAGTGGCACGTCGTGAGGAAGCTGAACCCCACGGCCCGGCTCCTCGTCCAGCACGAGCTGGACGACATAAGGAGGCGCCTCGACAGACGCCGCCCAAGCGGATGCGCCACGCTCGCGGATCTGAAGGACATGGCGCCGTCGCGCGCCGGCGAGCCGTGCGGCGAGGACAACAGGGACTTCGTAGCCCACGCGGGCCTGCTGGACAGCTACACCAAGGTCTGCAGACACGGCGACGACTACGCGATACAGATCGACGAGCGCACCTACAGGTGCCTGGAGAAGTAGCGCCGAGGCGCCGCCCCGCGAAGCGAAGCCAGCCACGACGCGCCCGCGGCGCGCTCCGGCCCACGCCAGCCGGCAAGGCCCCATCGACGCCTCGGCGTCCGCCTACGGCGACGCCGTCGGGTGCGAGGGTGCGAACGGCCCAATCCATTAAGCTATATCGAGATTGTTTGGAACTATATGTAAACTATATTGCGGCGGGGTATAGATAGAGGTAGGTTCTATCCTTCTTGAGACTTGAAGCTATGGGCCTAGAAGAGATTCCCCGAACTGATCTCCTCTATTTCAACCCTTCTTGAGATTCTACCTAAGCGCCGTGAATACGTCCTCGACCCTTTCGCATTCTATGTTTCAACCCTTCTTGAGATTCTACCCGATATGGGCTGGATCCCCATAAGGCATCTCTCCTACGGCCAGTTTCAACCCTTCTTGAGATTCTACCGCTCATGTTGGGCGGTTTTCTGGGTTTTTAAGTTTTTCGGGTCTTTCCTTGAGCCTCGGCGGCCGCCTTCAAATCCCGCTTTACATTCAAGGATGACGGCGTTGGGTGGAGCCGAGGCGCCGTTCTTCGCCGCGCCGCGCGCTTTACGGACTGGGGCGTGGTCCGGGCCTGGCTGGATCTGAGGGGCCTAGCGGCGTTAGGGCTGCGCGTTGTAGGGGTGCAGCGCGCCGTAGCCCAGCCGGGCCATGTGGCCGACGGTCGGCGGGCAGTCCCGCGCCTCGACTAAGGTGCCGGGCGGCAGGGCTGGGTACATGGGCCTGTGCGGACGGGAGAGACGTCCCGATATGTGCAGATTGTTGCTGCACGCCTGACGAGTCCGAGTGCAGCCGCGGCGAGTATCCCTGCTGCTCCCGCACGGCTGGCGGCATGCCTGACCTGATGTGTAAATGCGGGAATGCGCCCGTCGCCGTGGAGCTGAAGGAGGTCGGCGAGCTGAGCCGCTACGTCTCGAACGTGGTCGCCAAGAGGAGGCGCGTCGGGGATTGGCTCCCCTGCCTAAGGGCCTTCTACCTCGTTGTGCCCCCACACGCTAGGCCGAGCTATCGCGTCGAGACCGCACTGGCCAGGGAGGGAATAATTATTAGCCGCGGATGCGGTCCGTGTTGATGTTGCTTGCGGTCCTCGAGAAGGGGCTCTGCGGCGGGGGATGCGGAGATCTGGGGAGGCTGTACCCGCTGTTGGAGAGATATCTCGGGCCCGGCGCGCCGTTTCTGGCCGAGTGCACATTCGGCGAGGTCTCAGCCTTCTGC
>WYEB01000275.1_pt1 | contig 19426 bp, 20 predicted proteins | sample 6343061 | NCBI WGS metagenome assembly WYEB01 (sample SAMN13812332, study PRJNA600296) | hot springs metagenome | biome: ENVO:00000051; feature: ENVO:00002007; isolation source: sediment sample from Evening Primrose shelf | place: USA: Yellowstone National Park, Evening Primrose Hot Spring ... | reverse complement strand
GATTGTTGAGTTAGCTGATAAAATGGTTAAGTATGGTCTTGCGAGGAGTAGGAATCACGCGTTCAATATATTGATCGAGAGGGGGCTCCCCCACGTTAAAGAGGAGGTCGAGTACTGGGAGGGCGTGTACAGGAGGGTTGAGGAGTTGAGGGAGAGGGAGTTTAAACTCAGCCACGGCGGCTTGAACGAGTTGCTGGCTGAGGATCGCGGGGTTGGCTAATAGCACCTGCCTACGCCTCGACACAAACGTTGTCATAGCCGTTATCGATGAGAGAGACCCCAACCACGATAGCGTGGTGGAGACGCTCGGTAGAATCAGTGGTAGGAGGCTTGAATCCAGGTCGACGCTGGTTGAACTAGCCTCAGTTTACTCGAGGGCAGGCCTCGAAGACCCAGTAGCGCTGGCCATATACTCTGTCGAGAAAGCTGGGGCAGGTGTCGCAGTGTTAGACTTCAACGAGGTCTTGGAGAAGGCAGTATTACACGCTGGCAGGCTGGGGCTTAGAACACTAGACTGCTACACGTAGTCGTCAGCAGCATGTTAGGGTGCAGGGCGTTCATCACCCTTGACACGGATATCATCAAGAAGTCCGTGAGAATAGGGGAGGAGCTAGGCGTAAGAGTAGTCGAAGCAAGCTAACTCCGCGAATTCCAAGTGAATGAGGCCTGACCCAAGTAAAACAAGTAAGAATCTAGTTCTAAGTCATACGATCACTCTTATACGTAGACCCTAATGCAAGTCTTTGGACATGCATTCACATATCTAGAGGGGGCTACAAATTCTCCTTCTAACAACCATGTGAGCCTTATGAAAAGATACAAACAATGTTGCAATCATTCGGCGATCCGTAACCATCATTAAAGTATATATCAGCTTGCATCGAAGCATCTCGTTTTATGGAGTAATTAAATAAATCCTTGAAGTGCTTTACCAAGTATAAACCTTATGGATCTTGTGGCTCTCAAACGATTTAACACATTAATATTTTCCAGCTGATAGTTATTCCTCTCAGCTCTAGTGTAAAAATGCCGACATCTCTAAACCTTGGAATAAGTACTCCATGAAAGTAAATGGTTAACCTACTATGTAGTGTTAGTAAAAAAGGGATCTATGCATGGAAAATTACAAATAATTAAAGTCGTTTCTAAATGTGGAACGTAGAGCATATAAAATATAAAAAGAGAAAAATATAAGAAGTAAAAATGTAAAAAGTGTTCTAGGAGGCTTAAATTTGGGAGCCCTCACGCCTCCCAAAGTTATCACGATAACTAATCAAAAGGGGGGTACAGGTAAAACTACGCTTACAGCACTTCTCGCGTATGGACTGGCACTCCGGGATCGCAGAGTTTTACTCTTGGATCTAGATCCTCAAAGCCATTTATCGTCACTATTTTTGAAAATAAACGATATAGAAAATGTAGCAAATGGAGTTCTTGAATTAGCTGCCGGAGGACGCTTTGAAATAAAAAAAATACGAATAGCGTCAAACAGAGTGAAGGAGATAGGTTTAATACCGTCTGGTATAAATTACATTCTCAATGTTTATAGGGGTCAAATACCCGCGTGGGATCCCAACGCTATATATAAGCGAATAATGAGAGAGCCTGCCATAACGAGATACTATGATTACATTATATGTGATACCCCTCCTGAACTATTCCCTCCTACAATATGGGGGCTTTATGCAGCAGACTACTTAATTATACCCACGAACTTAGAGGAACTATCTCTCGCTGGAGTTAAAATATTATTTAAAGAAATTATACCCGATGTAATTCTCAACAGTAAGAAGGAGCTAAAAGTGTTGGGTACGGCTATAGTCAATGTGACTAGAAAATATAAAACGGAGACGATTAAGGCTCTAGAGGATAAGTTTATAAAATTCATTAAACACTTGCCTTCTTCAATTTACAATAGAGTATATAGAAACCCGTTCTTTGAAACCATAATCTTTAGGCACTCAGAACTAAAAGACTTATCCTACAGGCCTAGAAGGTGGGAAATACCATTGAGTAGGATCATAGATACTTCAAGCGAGCTTAGGGACGAGGTATTAAGATTTGGAAAGGAGGTAGAAGAGAGAATAGAGAGATTTGAGGGATTACTATGAACAATGTAGAGGTAAAAATTAGGCTTCCCAAATACCTAGCCGATTGGCTCAATGAATTTTCCAGGGAATTAGGTAGAACGCCAGATGACTTCATAGGAGAGGTCTTACATAGATACTATGACGCTTGGAAAATTGGAAGAGAGGCTGTAACTACGGTAACAAACTTAAGATCACTATCCATGGAATTTTTGCAAATGCGTAAAAACGATAAAAGAAAAATCATTGTTAATCATTTTGTAAAGTGGGCCGAAGAAAGAAGCCTAGGAATAGATGATCTCAACGAGAACGCTATAAAAGAGTTCCTCGCGCACTATGCTTATTCAAGAAACATTAAAAAGTCAAGTCTGGACAACTATAAAGGATTATTGAAGAAATTCATCGAATTTATTAAAAGCAAGCGTAGTTAGTTGGGAAGACCTTTTGATCCGTTATTTTCATTTTTCAAGAACCAGATTTTTAGCTTCCTTTGGTATTTTAAATTTCTGCGTTCATTTTTAGGATATCAATATCAAGTTCGCAGTATTACGTAAAAAGCTTAGAAGACAATATTAGACCTTTGTTCATAGCAGTCTTACTGGTATTGAAAAATCAACACGCTTACTTAAGTAACCCTGCATTAAAACGACAATAACATTGTAGCTTAAGGCGTGTGGAATCTTATTGTAGAACGGCTACTGGAACTCTCCGACCTCGTTAAGAGGCCTAGAGATCCCTTACCAAATGATCGGGGAAAATAGCAATAGTTGAGAAGCTTGAAGAGCTATGAGAGAAGACGGTAACAAGTGCTGAGGATCTCATTAATAAGGAATTTGTGATTATGACTAAGAGTAGTAAGTGAATTGAACCACTGAAGGTTTTCTGCCCTCTGAGTATAAACCGGGCGAGAATGCTGAAAGACTAGTTAAAGCAGGCTTTTAGATCCAGATCTAGCGGGGTTTATAGACCCCATATTCATCAGAAGTATTATTAGAGATGAAATATCTGAGTGGAGTAAATTCCTAAAGATTTTAGAAATGGGTACTGACGAGAACGTGATTAGGAAGCTAGTTGAGAATGTAGGCATTAGAGTTGCCCTAAAGTATGAGATGGAAGTACTTGGCGTTAGAAATATCTGCTTATTAACTGAGCCCGAGAGAGGTAAGGGTTGCGATATTGAGTCTAAAACGCCTGACGGCTCCCCGAAGTACATAGAAGTTAAAGCCTCAAGATCTGGAGTACCAGATATTGAACTAACTAGGAGTGAGTACCAGCACATATTAAACAACCCAGAGCGATTCTTTATCTACGTGGTTATAAATGCGCTCAGTGACCCCACGCTACATGTAATACCGGGTACCGCTTTAAAGGATCTTATGCCAGCGAGTATAACTACTTCATGGTATGATTGACCTTTGAAAGTCAAGGAGAAGTGGAAGCCTCCAATTTAGTGATGTTAGAGGTGTCTCTTAGCCCTTGTCGATCTCTCCAAGTAATTAGCGAACAGTTATGGTTATTGACTTAAAGCTCAGCATTTAGCCGCAAAGAGAGGTTATACGCAATTTTATACTTTTACCTAGCCTTAACGGGCTTTTCGACTTTCTCTTTGAACTCCTCTAGCCATCTCACCTCTGTGGCTACACTTAGAAGCCTCCTATCTATTAGCTCTACTTTCTCCTCGAGTTTTCCATGTTTTTCTTCAAGCTTTGATACCTTATCTTCTAATTGCTTCACATGTCTTAATAGATCTGTGAGTGTTCTGATCTCCACACCACCAGCAGTAAGCGTAATACCAAGCCCAAATATCTTATTCCCAAGTTCCTCTACGCGTTTCTCGATGTCTTGAATCATCTTCATTTTATCATTAAGGGCTTCGTCGAGATCTTTAACGATTTTTCCAGCCTTCTCTTCGTATTCTTTAATTTTCTCCCTAGTCTTCTCCTCTAACTCCTCAAATTTCTCTGCGTATTGCTTAATACTCTTAATGGATCTCTCGATTCTCACAACAGCGTTTACAGTGGACTCTAAAGTGAGCTTCTCGTTCTCCACAACCCTGTTGAATAGCTGCTCAGCTATGTCTAGTGGTATCTTCAGCTTCAACACTAAGTCATTGGGGTTTCTCGCTTCACCAGACCTCACAAGCTCTATAGCCTTAGCCTGGATCTCGACGTCCACATTGATCGTCACCTCTTTCACGGCCTTCCCAGCTCCCGCCTCACCCCTAACCGCCTTGCTGATGTCCCTATAGCTCATCGCCAGCAACTTAGAGATCTCCTTGTATGATAGCTCGAACTCGCTGTGCAGCACCCTAGCGAGCTCCCGCTTATACTCGAAGGGTATGTTGAGAGAGTCTACGCCTATAGCCCTGGCGAACTCCGCGCGGCTAAGCCGCGTAATCTCCTCTCTACTTAAACCCCTCAAGAACTCTCTAACCCGGGAGACTAATTCGCCCCTATTGATACCGTTCGCTACCATCGAGAGCCCTATGTTACCACATGCAATATCCCCTAATTAGCGGTAACATTGTGGTTTGTCATGGTAGTAGATGTAGAGTGTAAGAGCCCGTGCACGGTATCATCTATGGCTTAGGTAGCATTGGTTCCCAAGGTCGCATTTTAATCTAGTAGCCACGCCAAGTTCGAGTGGAAAATGTTCCAAGAAGAAGCCTCATCAGGGCACACCCAGCTTCGCCAAATAATACCACGCTACCAGGGTTAAGTACGCTACCATCTCAGCTACGTGGCTATAAGCCTGTGTTAGCTTAGTGACACCTAGTCGAACCGATCGAGGACCTTAAACCTAAATTCCTTCTAGCTAAGTAGTTGGGTGCTTTAGGTAGTTTTAGACACGGATGCCCTCGGGTATCGATAGCAGCTTAGATTAAGGGCTCTGCATACATTGCTTAGGACTTGTGGTAATTCTTGTCGGGCATCCACCACAGGTATGTTTAGGTTTCTCGCCATTATCGAATAGAGCCTCCTCTTAAACTCAACCTCCCTGCGGGAAACAATATCCCTCTTCCTAGCCACAGCAGTATCAACATCAACGTCTAGAACCACGGCCCCAGGCTCTCTCTCCTGCATTGCGATGTAGAGGCTTAGGAAAAACCTGTCTACAAACCTGCAAGTATACACGGCATCGATTAGGGCATCTAGGTAAAACCTGTCGAAAACAACGGTTTTAACACCTATAATCCACCATAACAGCCTGTGGAGTATGTAGAAGACGGTTAAATCAATGAAGAGTAGATAAGGGTATAAGCGTCTCGCAACAGGATCGATATGAAAGACATGGATACCGATCCAACGCTTAAGCCAGGGAACATAAACCCTGACATAAAGCCCCCTAAACCTGGAGTAAAGGTAGAGAGCATATAGGGTTAACGCCCTCCATCTAAACCAAACAATCTCGGGTCTAGTGTCATTATGATGCCTCAACAAACCTGCCAATAAGCGTGCAACAGTTGATTTACCAGACCCGTCAACACCAGAAAAACTTATTATATTTTCCTTCATCGTAACCTCCGACTCTTTAGAGAATGCCTAGTCTTAACAGCAATAGTACTAGATATTCACGTATGAAGAATGTAAATATGAACCTCGATAAATAATAGAGGTCTTTGATCTTGTTTACCCTTAGGGAATCTCTCAATGTTTTTACTATGTTAAGAGTCTTGAGATCATAATACTTAGGACTTTCGGGAGATCTATATCTCGCAACTACGTGATGGATTACTAAACTTATCCCCCCTATATGTGATGACAAATACCTGATCATGAGGAACATTACTCTTAGAGCCCTTGGCTTAATCTCCTTTGCTGTTGTAGCATACAAGAAGAACATGTATAGCATTTCCACAAATTCCAACGCGAGCTTTGAGCTATTAACGAGGGATAGAAATTCGACCAGGTCTTCATGACCGAAGGAATCGAACATCCCAATTAGCGTTCTAACATCTCTCGGTGACATTCTTCGATGACGTAGCGCATGCCACATAATGAAGAAAGCGTGAAAGCCCTGTGAAGGCGATGGAACTTCAATGGATTCTCTGCACCATGGAATTTTTGCATGTATAATTTTTTCTATTGATGTAACTCTATGTGAAGGGGTGAAGACAAACTCAAGGTAGAGATCTATATGAAGCTCGCTATTAATATTCCTGGGAAGTACAACCTCGATAGATGACGTAAGGAATCTCCTCCTTTTTATAAATTTAGCATTGAACGTCTCTGCGAGATCTTTTAATACCCTCGAGGCATTATTTGGGGATATAAATATGTCAATATCACTTGGGCTCTCATTTTCGCTGTAATCGAATAATTTTATGAACGCCCCTCCATGCTTCTCTATTACCGGTTTAATGAGTTTCGCTATTTCACAGTACTTCTCTTTTCTAAACTTATGGATGTTTTGCGTCATCTTTCCAACGTCATCTCCAGCTTATGCTTCAGGTAGAGACCTACTTTTTCAAGTGAGAACATCTCCTTAATTCTACGCCGGGCTTTCTCCCTGATATTAGCATCCCTGAAGTATTCATATTTGAGTATCTCTACCAGCTTCTCCTCTAGAGAATGCTCGAATCTATTCAGTTTAATTGTTGATGCCACCTCACCGTAATTGCTAATCCACATGAACTCTACTGAGTCTGTAAGTAAAGTAGCAACTCCAGTTGAGAGAGCCTCTAATGCGGCAAGAAAGGGGTATGGGGCTTCACGCCACTTATATAAATATAAAAAGATGTCGAGAGCTGAGTAAACATAGGGTTTTATAGCGTAATCAACGAACCTCTCTGCATAGATCACATGTTTACTGAGACCCAGCCTTTCACATATTTTGTTAAAATACTTCCCGTAGCTCCTACCACTGTAGGGTGGGGCTATAATAACCGCTCGTAAATCAAACCTTCTAGTCAACTTAGATAAGACTTTGAAGAACGATACTGGCAGTCTATCGGGAAAAGGATTGCCCATGTACCCTAGAAGAATTTCATTTGCATCTAAATCCTCTCCTACTAGGTCGCTTAACACTCTTCGAGCCTCTTTCCGAGGCCTCGGCGAAAAATGCTCTACATCTACAGGTGCAGGTATGAGGGAGATTCTTTTCCCTGTTATCTTAAGCTTATTGTTTAGAAATATGTACTCGGAGGGGGAATATACGAAAACATGATCTGGGATAAGATATTGCAATCTCTCGACTAGTTCAAACGGTCTTGAAAACAAGGAGAAAACAACATGGATATTTCTTGACACGCCCTTAATTTTTATGTACATCTTTATCCTCCTTTGTAAAGAAAAAGCGTTATCCAATATCACAATTTTTCCACTTAGCTTCTGGGGCATTTTTATGAATTGAAGCATGCTCTCCTCAAGTCTATCCCAACTTGAAAAATATAGATCTTTCCCCTTACCTTGGAGTTCAATGGAGCTAAATGTAAAAGTATTTTCAAACTGCGGGTCAATAAATGAAAAGAGGTGTACAGGTACTCCATGTATTCTTAGCGAAGAAACAGTATTATAAGTTATCCTGGCAACACCTTCAGCACAATTTGGATGAGCGTTCACCCCAACAACGATAACATTCATTGTGCAATCCTCTCGTAAAGTTCTACATACCTCCTGACCATGTTCTTGAGCGAAAACTTCTCACGAACTCTTTTCACATGAGCTACTATAGCATCGAAGTATTCTTTCTTACTCTCTATGATGTGTAAAGCCCTTCTAACATATTCTTCGATATCACCATATTGCACTACGAATCTATCATCTTCGATAACTTCAGGTAGGCCACCAACATTGAACGCTAGAACTAGGCTTCCATAACCTAACGCTTCTATAGCTGTATATGGTAGTGGTTCAGGCCATATTGAAGGTATAAGTACTAAAAAGGAATTTTTATAAACTACTTCAATGCTTTCAAAATAGCTCCTAATCACAATATCTAATGAGTTCGCATATGAGGCAAAATCCTGGTTATCACCTTTAATATACAACTTAATATCATATTTCCTACTCATGTTATTTATTCGTTTCACCAGATCTCTAACAATATTATAGCCTTTTTCTATTCTTTTCCCACCTAAGTAACTCACACCTCTTCTCTGAAGCCATGACTTTTCATTCAGATCTATGTCCTTAAACTCCATACCATTGTAAATAACCTCCGCATCAATACCAGTAAACTTCTTAAATACCTCAGCCAAGTACTTACTCACGGCAACAACTTTTAGATGCCTCAGGTATTCAGGCATTAATTCCAATTGGACGAATTCAAAGCGCTTCTCGAAAACTTCGTTTAGCCATGGAAGATGTTTGGTTATGTAAATGCAGTTGGATTTAAGGCATTGAGTAATGTTGTTGCAAAGTCTTTGTTGTTTGGCATTGAATAGTAACGTGTTGGGGCAGAAAGCCCAGTGATCGTGTAGCGTATAGATAGCGGGGTAGCTCTCTCTATATACAACCTTTAAAACCGATAATCCAAATCCTGCAACGTTATTTATGTGAATTAAGTCAGGCTTCTCCGTGGATAAGATCTTATTAAGCCTTCTCTCAATAAACGCATTACTCAATCCAACTATTCTAGATTGGAACCATAACCTATCCCTGGGTAATGTGTACAACCTTGTAATACATGAAGGGAGGACAGATGTATCCGCTTGTTGCGCCGTAACAATTATTATCTCGACATGGGGCTCATACCTGCAAAGACCTGTGATAAGGTTTCTGAGGAAAGTTTCAGCACCACCACCATACATGAGTTCTGAGACGAAGACTATTTTCAACGCCTTCACCAGAATATATATGAGACCCCAGAATTCCATATAATGCTCCTACAGCCGGCCAGCTCATTAACACTTAGAGAACCGTAATCAGGATCCTTCTGAGAAAGAGCGTAGGGATAGAACGCATTACATGGATTCACATAGAATGCATGGTGCATGGGGTCAAAAATACTCCTGCTTGAAGCTGTTACATTACCGGTTATCCGGTGGTATGTGAACTCGATATTCGAATATACACCAATGTAAATATAGGGGGAGGTAACGCTGTGAGCTATAGTATCGAGAAACAGTGTGTTTTCCACTCCATGCCACTCGTCTACAAACCTCGGACCTTCCCATCTAATCAGAGAGGACGTTACAATAGATAATAGCACGATAACAGGTAAGATTTTCGATAAAACGGTAGAAAGCCTTTTACTTAAACCTTTCCCCAACAGGAGGTGAAAAGACTCGTACTCGGCGATAACCAAAGCTATGCCAACGAAGACCAGAGATCTCTCCCACCAAAGGAAGCTTATTATTAGGGGAATGCTCACAATAGCGGCTGCTACACCGAGACTTACCCCAAGTACTGGTACTCTCCCTCGAATAAGACTAAGTAAGACTAGTACCGCCATATAGAAAACTGCTGTAATCACAGTAACACGCCACAGGATTCTAACAGTTGTGGCAAACATTTGAACCATGATGCTTGGACTTGTAATAGTAACAGGGGATGAACTCTCAAAGAACTTTGGTAGCTGCTCGGAATTAAATACCAAGCTATAAGTCTGCCTGAGCAAAGGGATCGCGGTAACGTATGATATGTGGATTAGGAAGATAATTGCAGTTATAATAAGCGAGACTACCGTAATGGATCTAGTTTTTTCGTGCACCATTTTAAAAAGTGTTAGTACAAGTAACCCGACCACGTAGAATAGTGAAGCGAGAAGGATGTATAATGAGAAGAAGGGGTGAGTAAAAACAATCGACGTGTATACTAGGGCGAGGCAAACAGCACTACCTATATACTTAGTACCGTTTTTCATCAAAACAGTGAAAAGCGCTAGATAAAGTAGTGATTGAAGAAATGCCAAGTGGAATCTAAATGGAAATTCTGGTCGTGGAGCATACCTGGTTATGAAGGGTAATAGTTGAACCATTATCATTAACGCGAACCCTTCGTTCATACGCAATGTTTTAAGAGAGATGCTTATGAAGAACATTACTATGCTGACGAGCATGATGACGTAAATTATTGCTGTCAACGTGCTTATTATACTAATAGAACTAAGCCCCATTATCTCCATGAGAATCGAATAGAATACAAACGCTCCTGGAAAGCTTGAAATATCCCAGCGATCAGCATACAATGGTATATGCCCTCTTTCAGCAATTGCTAAAGAGTACGGAAGATGTAAGTATACATCTCTGTGAAAATAATATGGGAAATTAGCAATGTAAGGAGATAGAAAGCCTAATAGCAGATATAGAGTAAAAAAGAGTAGCAAAGCGCCTCTGCTTGATCTCTTCAAAACGGTGTACGAGAACAGAACAGATGAGGTCAAAATTAGAAATATTGTTCCTGCGAAATTAGTGTTGATGAGAGTATCGTAAACGCCTACGTTATATTTAACCTCGTTAATCCTCCATACAAGTATAGCTACTATAAGTAAAAGTTCCATTAAAACCATATGCCTTATGTTGACGCCATTCATTGCTTTAGATCCCTCTAGAATCGCGAGGTCTTAATTAATAGGTCATGCAAGTGTCTTTAAATAAGGCAAAGCATCAAAAGCCTCTATATGCGACTTCAGGATCGAGAATCTAACAATACTGCAGTACATGGATTCTCAGATAGAGGCTATTTACTTAGTACTATTCAAAGAGGCGATTTTATGAAATATCGGTACAATGAGCTTCTTATATTATGTGTTCTATAATCTCCCTAGCTTTTTTCTTAAATGAGTTCTCACTGAATTGAACCACAAGAGATCTGCAAACCCTAGGGTCGTAGCCGTCACTCTCAATGTAGTTTTCGATTATATATAGGATCTCATGGAACCTACTATAAGTGTTTATACAACTCTCTATGGTTGGTTGCGAATGTTCTAATGTGATGTCATATATTATCCCACTAAACTTATGCGCTATGACCTTGCACCCAGAGGCTAGCGCCTCGCCTATTAATATGCCAAAATGTTCATACGGCGTAAGATGAATATATAGTGTTGCTTTTGACAAAAGATTTCGTTTACCTTTTTCATTAATATTTGACATAATCTTTACATTTGAGGCGTTGGTTAACTTCCGCTTTAAAGCTTCGTAGTACGGTTTATTCGCAAATCCTATAATATAGACTTCCCACTTCCTAAGCGATTGAGCAAGCTTTAAAATAGTGTCAGAGACTATTTGGGGATCCACGCCTTTCGTCCTCATTACAATGATTTCCTCCTTTTCCTGAATATTCTCCCTGAAATAAACATCGTCTATAGGAGGATTCAAAACTCTATAATTTTCGTCTTGTTCTTTGGTATAATACTTGAAGAGCGTATACGTATAAACGCTGTTGAAGAGAACTTTTGAAGCTTGCTTAATGTAGCTCCATGATATTTTAGACCCTATAATTCCTGAGGCTTTTACGTATGTGGCGTATAAAGAGCTTGTAATAGCTTTGTTTAATGCAGGTCCTTCGATAAGAGATTTGTCTAGAGGGTTCTTAGCGGCAACAAAGTAAAATGGGTAATGGATATATATAACATCGGCGATAGTTGGCATCTCATTAAATTTTGTATTCACTATAATTGAACGTTCCAGCTTCAAGTGCTTTAGAATCGGATAGAGTATAAGACTTTGTATAAATCCCCTGTCTATCGAGGGTATGCGAAGTATTAAGTATGGGTATTTCCATAATCGAAGAGGAGCCTTTGAAGAGAGATTTTTCAAGAAATTTCTAATGCCTATACTATTAAATGTGACTAAATTGATTGCAAAGCCTGCCTCAGCGACAGCCTCCATAAACTTTAGCGCTACTCTCTCCGCACCACCAACAACCTCAAACGATGGATGAACAAATGTAATATTTCTCATATACATTGTCCGCCCCAAATTATGAACATCCCATAATCATGATCCAACATGCTAAACAATAGCTTAAATTGTTCAAATCTTCTCTAGTAAATAGAGATATCCACGAGAGATATCGCTCCAGCTTGGAACGCGTTCACGGACTACATTTCTCCTCGGTTCTTTGTTATCAGCTAAAGCTTTGAGAATCTTTAATGCTAATGATGATGAAAAGTCATATTGCTTTACTTCAGTAATATAATCAGCAAGTCCAACCATATTAAGATATTCTGGATTACCACCAACATTCGTTGCTATTACTGGTGTCCCGCAAGCCAATGACTCTGGTATAACTAGAGGGGCTCCCTCGGAGTAAGAGGATACAATGGTTACATCAGCCGTGTTATAGAGCAGTGGTAGCAATTCGTGCTCTACGTATCCGAGCATTTTTATGTTCTCCTCCAGCTTCAAACCCTTCACCATACTCTCTACATACTCTCTATAGGTTTTTGGCCCTAGCCTCCCAGCTATTAGTAGTGTGAAGTTGTCTCCATAGGCTCTTTTTAGTATAGCAACGGCTTTTATGAGTATATGAGTACCTTTTATTGGTCCCGGGTTCACATGCAGCAATACCTTGTCTCTTAGCCTAACCTTGAATACTTCTTCAACTAGTACTTTCCCATAATCCTTGTTCATGAGCTTGAAAACCTCTTTATCAACACCATTAAGCACGGAGAAAACTTTGTTTGGTAGAGCACCGGCCTCAATAAGCTCTCTCCTAGTATTCCTAGACACTGCTACGAGGTAAACGTTATCCAGTTTTGTGAATAGCCTATACAATGCCATGTCAAACTTATGCGTTGTATATATGCTTGAAATGTATTTGATTCGCTCAACACTAAAGACAGGGTGATTCCACATCCACTTAACCTCATTAGCGTAAGTACCATGAACAATAGAAACTATTGGAACTTCGTGTACGGCCTTAGCAATAATTACTAAAGGACCGTGAGTAACTATGGCATCGGGTTTCTCACGATTTATTAAATCCTTAATAATTCCAATGTTTAAGGTGTAAAACTCTATTGCGTAGAATGGATCCTTGAGCAAAGGCTTCTTCAAACCATGGTGTGCGACGCCAAGTTTAAGGAGTTCTACCGGTGGAGTAGTAGGTGATGCCAAAATATTTTCAATACCCATCTTAGCAAACTCTTTAGTCAAGTTGTAAGCGACTATGCCTACACCTCCGTGAAAGAATGGGGCAACATGCAACAGCTTTAAGGTCATTACAGTTTGCCTCTTATTAAAGCTCCAGCCATTTAAATTACTAAGCTATATACTTTCTTAATTCTCACAGCTACAGTGCCCCAACCAAAGTTCTCTTCTACATACTTTCTTGCATTATAAGACAGTTTATCTCTAAACCCCCTGTCCTGAACTAGTGTAAGCAATTTATTTGCCAGGTCTCTCCAATCTCCTTTTCTGAACAGTAAACCGTTTACACCATCAATTATAATGTCTGGTGTTCCTCCAGCTGTAGAGCCTATCGGGGGTGTCCCCGATGCCATTGCTTCTAGTAGAACCATACTAAAAGCTTCTGCTAAGGAGGGTAATACAAAGCAGTAGGCATTTGAATACAGGATCCTAAGGCTATCCCTATCTATTGCGCCTGTGAAGACTACTCTCTCACCCAGTTTCTCTTTAGCGTAGTTCATCATAGCCTCAGCATAGCTGGATATCTGTGCAGAGTTGAATGCGCTAGCTAACGGTCCCACAACAACTAGTTTGAAATCCTTTAGAATATCGTTTACTATTTGCTTAAAAGCTTGTAGCAATATGTGTACACCTTTCTCTGGGGATACCCTGCCAACGAATAAGATGTAGCCCTGCTCCTCTAACCCATACTCCCTAAGGATCTGCTCATTCTTGAGCCCTGGTCTAAAGAACTCTGTATCAACACCGTTGGGAACGATAATCATTTTCCTTGGATCAACCTTAGCTTTTTCAGCCAACGCTTTTTGCATGGTCTTGTTCAACGCTATCACAGTATCGGCTATCTTCATAGTATAGCCTTCCACAAGCCTAACAATCTTCTCCCCCACGTGCACCCTATCCTCAGGCCATAAAGGGTTATGACATGTATACACAAAGCCTTGAGACTTGAGCTTTCCAGCACTTCTACGTAGCGCTAAAGTGAAGCCAACCCAAGCATTATTAGCGTGAACAACGTCAAAGCCCTCCCTATTGATGTAGCTCGCAGTTGTACTTCCGAATAGAAGTTCTTTAAGGATTCTCTCCTTGAAGCCTGCAGATGGCTTAGCTGTTGGCACTCTAGCAACTTGCGCTCCATTGACATCCTCGTAAACAACCCTACTACTATCATAGTTAGCGTCTATAACCACAGCATCGATTCCAAGTCTTCTTAAATGTCTTGAGAGCTGATATACATACTCCTCTACAGCACCACCCCTAGTCGGAGGTATTGGTATAAGACCTGAAGATACTAGCGCTACCCTCAAACCCTTATGCTGTACCTCTGAAGAAGCTCTCTATAGAGACTCTTCATAATTTCGAACTCTCTCTTCAGCTCCTCTCTATACCTAGTTCTTGATAAACTCTCACTTCTCGCAATGTGAAGAACAGGGTTATTTGGAACAAATATAGTATCAAATCCTTTAAGTATGAGTTGTAGAGAAAAATGTTGCTCAAACCCTGGTGCCCTTTTCAGTAGTTTGTGCTTTGGGAACCAAGCATCATATATGTAGCTCACCTTGTAGCTCATGTTAACTCCTCTAAACGATAATGAATAACAAGTTTTGCTAGGTATGAAAAAACCATGCGCTATATCCAGCCTCCTCGTTAAGTATACCCCTAACTTATACTTCTCTAGTAGAGGATGCGGTGGTTCAAGCCATGGTCTGAAAAACAACCTATATAGTCTCACCTCAGCTCTATCATCGGGTGTAGGTAGGAGCCGTATGTTACTTACATCAATGTAGACATCTCTACTCGATATACCGGCAATATCTCTGAACACTGTATGTAACTTAACATACTTCTCTACCCACTTTTGTAAAGGCATAGCATCGTCATCAGTAAATAATATTATGTCCCTTCCAGCCTCTCTCTTACCCAAGTTGAGAGCCTGTGTGACATTTCCCTCTTTCTGCTCAATGATGACGCAGTTAAGGGAGTAAGACTGGCACAAACCCTCTACAGTCTTAGAGTCGCAGTCTTTGAGCACCAGGATAACCTCGAAGGATTTGAGCGATTGATCCCTGAGTGCTCTAAGTAAGTACCTGAGGTATAAGCATCCTTTACTGGGGATGACAATAGATGCTTTCATCCCCATCTCTCTTACACTCGCCTCTTTGGTTTTTGATCTTTCGTGACAATATCTTCCGTTGATTGTCTTAGGCTTGACCTTAGCTTAACTAAGGGTATGCTAAGAGACCTAAGATGTTCTGCTTCGTAGGCTTCTTTAAAGCAATCCTCACTAGGCCTTTGAAGCTTGAGACTCCTAGGTACTCCTCTGGATCGGCATCAATAAATGATAAGTCGTTTACCGTTGAGTAATAAGCCTTTATCACCTCGAATCCTGCTTCTCTAAGTAGTGATACCGCTTCCCTCATTGTGTACTCCCTCGCATGGTACTGGTATGTGGGTTGAATGCCTAGTAATAGCCTTAGTCTTCTGAAGAGAGATGCTATGTTCGGAGTTGTTAGTATAAGTACTCCTCCATGCTTCAAAGCCTTATTTATCTTGCCCAGGACTAGAGGTGCGTAGTAGTAATGCAGGTGCTCCAAGACCTCTGTAAAAACAGCGCAGTCAGCATTATTAATGCCTAGCTTATCCCTCTCAAGATCGCATTTAACAACATTAACATTACGAGCCTCAGCAATCCTCAAATAGGGCTCTGGATCAACGTCAAAAGCAATAACGTTGTACCCCATCTTCCTGAGAGCACAAGGGACTATAAAGGGCTGTGCACCTAGATCCAGAACCGTTGAGCCCTTCCTACAGTACTCCTCAACAAGCTTCAGAACCTCAAACCTCCTACCAAACTCAAGGTAATAGCTGTGAACAGCCCTTGAATCACCAAACCTCTCAACAACCTCTTTAACACTTATTAAAGCCTCTCTAGCCTTCATAGCAATTCATTAATAATGCTAATATACCTCTTTGCTATCTCTATATAGTCAAACTGTTTAACGAATTCAAAACCATTCCTAGATAGCTTTAGCCACAGCTCTTCATCTATTAACAGCTTCTCCAAAGCGTTTGCATAGTCCTCGGGGTTCAAGCTACCTACCCTGATACCGTTAAAGTTGTTGATAACAACTTCTTCTGGCACAGTATTTGAGACCACTACTGGGGTTCCACAAGCCATGGCTTCTAAAGCAACGTAAGAAAGGGTTTCATAGCTTGATGGAAGGATTAATGCTTTTGCTTCGCATAGAAGCTCGTTCTTCTCATTCTCCCTTAAACCATACCTGTATTCAACGCTTCCATCTTTCGAATGCTCCGACGAGGCGCCTATAACAATTAGCTTGGTGTTGAAGCTCCTTCTTAACAACCTCACCGCTTCAATGCTTATGTGAGGGTTTTTAACAGGTCTAGTACCGATATGAACAACAATGTCTTCTCTTTCATTAATGCTCCTAGGCTTGTACAGCTCTAGCTTCATAGGTAGGGGAGTAACTTCACAGTCTACTCCTAGAACACTTCTAACCTCTTCCCTAAGCTTATGACTGACACAGATAATCTTGTCATAGCGTTTATAAAGCCACTTTACAGCATATAGATAGGGCTTGCTTGCCTTAAGCGTTATCCCGTGGTTTACAGCTATCTTAGGCCTGAATCTAAGGGGGACAACACCATTTACAATAGCAACATCAAATTCACCTTCTCTAAGCATCGCTGATCCTTTGAAGAACCAGTCAATAGCTATCCTAGTCCACGGATCACCCTCGCAAGGCTCTTTACGAAGCGTGTGAATAGGTATTGATGCTTCTAGTCCATGGATATCCTTGAACCAGCCCTCTAGCCTCTCACTATCAACACCTCTATAACACCAGCTGAAGACCTCTACCTCGTGACCAAGCTTCCTCAAGCCCTCTGCTAAGAGAGCGATAAACCTGTTGACACCGTCGAGATGTGTTATGTACTCCCTCCTAATCAAAGCTATCCTCATACTTCTACCGCCTCATCAATACAGCATGCGTAGATATTTCTGTATCACTTCGCTCCATGTTTTTATTGTTGCTTTCTCTACTATGACTAAGTCTTTAGTGAACGATTTTGTCTGAGCCTCTAGGTTTTCTGCTATTTCTTTTGACACTATTGCTGGTGTTCCTATTGCTAGCGCTTCTGCTGTGAATATGCTGAATGCTTCCTGTTTGCTTGGGTTTATTGCGTACCTTGCTCTTGATACCAGCTTTAGGTATTTTCTCTTTGTCACAACTTTGCGGAACTTAATACCGTTACACTTCGTTACTATCCTTTTCCTTAATTTCCTCAAGGAGCATTCTTACCGTTGTTCTTACTGCCTCTCTCGAGTTCATCGCTGGTTTGATTCCTAGTCTCTTTATCTTGTCTATTTTTAGTGCTATCTTCTTTACATCTCCTAGCCACCTGATACCGTGTAGTACTGGCTTGTATATCTTCTTCATATTGTTTAATCCCGTTGCTTTAATTACTTCGTCTACCACCTCATTTACAGTTATCCACTATGTTGTGTACTCCGTAGCTCGCCTCTGTCCTTCTCCACGCAACTATCGTTGCTTCTACTGCGTCCTCTATGTATATGTAGCTCCTAACCTGCTTACCATCCCGAGGATCTCTAGCTCTGTTGAGCTCTCAAGATGCTTTATGTTTTCTATTCTGTCACTGCTAAGGTTATCAACCACTCTTACCCTGTATCCATCCCTAACAAGCCTATCAACAATGTGGCTACCTATGAAACCTGCTCCACCAATTACTAAAATCCTCATCCTAGCCACCGTAGAGCCTCTTCAAGTACACTAAAGCCACCTCGCTCCAGGTTGGAACCAAGCTCTTCTCCTCATATGGAGCCCTCTTTAAGAACTCGTGAACAGACCTAGCAATGGCTTCTACATCCTGACTCAAATCAACTATCAGTATTCTCTTCCTACCCTCGAAATTCATACCCCAAGGCTTTGCAATGACCACTGGAACCCCAATAGCGTTTGCCTCGTTAACGCTTTGAGGGTAAGACTCCTTCTCGGATGGTAGCCCAAAGAGTGTTGCGTGAGACAAAACATTTATGTACTCCTTAAACGACTTGAAGTCCCCAACCTCATGGGGGATGCCGAGCTCTCTCAGGAACCTCCTAAGCTTCTCAGTATAGGGGCCTCTACCAAAAACCTTCAGCTCCAACTCAAGTCCATAAACGTCGTTAAGTATCTTAACGATCCTTGCAAGCAGATCTACGTTCTTATACCTCTCAATCCTTCCACTATAAAGTACATATCCCTGAGGATTCCACTTCAAGTCCCTTATCCACTCCTCAACACCATTCTCTATAGGTGTAGCATTAACGCCAAAATCCTTCTCCACAAGCCTGGCCTCAAGTTTAGAAACTGTGTGAACTATACAACCCTTCAGCAAACTCCTAACATACCTTCTCCAGAATACCCATAGAAGCCTCCTGAAAACAGTATGACCAGTACCGTGATAGTAAGGTGTCACAACAATCCTGACACCCATCTGCTTAATAACTCTAAGCGAGTACATGGAGAAAACACTGTGAACACTGTGAACATGAACAACGTCCACATATCTAGCCAGCTCCTCTAAAAACCTCTCCAACTCGCCTCTCTTTCTGGGAATGTGGTAGGCGCTTCCAGGACTCCAAATAGGCCACCTAGCAACTCTAACACCATTAACAACCTCTTCATATGGCCTATCTGTGTTTGGCTCTCCAGCAACAACCGTTACCTCGTGACCTGCTTTAGCAAGTCTCTCAGCAACCGATTTAACCACGTACTCTACACCACCTATATGTGGGTAGTAGGATGGTGCTATGAATAGTATCCTCATCTTGTTACCCCCTCATCCACTTATTGATCAGCTCTTCTCCTGTTTTTCCCAAGCTATTTCTTTTGTCCATAGGTTTCTTATGCTTGCTGTGATTAAATATACCTGTGTCGCTACCCATGTCCTATAGGGCCTTAGTATGAGTAGTGCTGCACCTGCTGTCAGCGATGTTAGTGCCGTTAGCGAACCCATCAATGCTTTGTATAGCAGGATTACTGTGACTGCTAGTAGTAGCCATGGGTTGAATAGGTGTAGCCATGCCTCAGCCAATAGTATTGGCTTGAACTCTCTAGGTGCTTTCGGCAGTAGCTTCATTGCCTTGGTGAAGTGCTGTATTAGGTGCTGGGCCCTCCTAACCCTCCACTTATGGTAGCCTCTACCCGGCACCCCCTCGACACACCACGCGTTGTCAACGGCTATAGACCTGTACCCCATCAACGCTATCCTGGTTGCCGTG
>WYEB01000271.1_pt1 | contig 19506 bp, 19 predicted proteins | sample 6343061 | NCBI WGS metagenome assembly WYEB01 (sample SAMN13812332, study PRJNA600296) | hot springs metagenome | biome: ENVO:00000051; feature: ENVO:00002007; isolation source: sediment sample from Evening Primrose shelf | place: USA: Yellowstone National Park, Evening Primrose Hot Spring ... | reverse complement strand
CAACAAATGGGCAAGAAAATATTCAAATTTCTTCTCCATCTCAAATATTAAATCCAGGTCCATTGCAATGTTCTGCACAATTACCAACATGGATTACAAACCAGGTATTTGGTGCATTATTAAAGGTTATTAACTATTATAATACTGCAAATGGATGTAATTTGAATTTAACAGTTAATGTTAGTACTGGATTATTAATAGTTAATGGAAATTGTACAACATTGGGTATAAATGATAATGTTAATGGAATACCATTATGCCAATTCTTATTGCAAGTACCATATTCCCAGTTAAATAATATACCAAGTGTAACGGGCTAGATGTAATGAGTTTTTTTGAATATTTTTATAATAATTTTAATTTAATAAAATTAAAAGCTCCTAGTTCTATATATAAAAAATATGCATTTCATTTATGGTTAAATAGATTAAATACAAATCCAGATAATATATTTTCTTCTGTAATAACTCTAACATTATTTTCTATAATTATATATTTTATTTTAAGTTTTGTTAGTTTTCAATTAGCTTTTTCTTTATTAATATCTTTATTAATATTATCATTTTATTTTGCATATTATCCAATATTCTATACACAGGTTGTTAAAATCCAAGTAACATCGGAAATTGTATGGATAATACTATATTTATCGTTATATCTAAAAAGAAACCCAAATTTGGAAAATGGAATAAAATATGTAGCATATTATATGAGGGGTTATATTGCAACAGACTTTAAAACATTATTATATAATTTAGAAACAAATAAATTTAATGATATTGAATCTGCATTAGAATATTATCAAAGAAGATGGTTTTATCTAAGTCCAGATTTTGTATACGCAATGACACATATTGTAAATATTAAATATAAAACATCTATTGATGATATAAATAAATTATTAGATAGGATATTGGGATGGGTATTAAAGAAATCCTTAGAAAAATCTCAATCATATGTAGATGCTTTAAAAGAACCAGCAACAGTAATAGTATCTTTCTTAGTAATGATGCCAATAGTTAGTTTAATGATGTTACCAATAATATCTGTATTTTTATTAAATACTGTAAGTTTCTATTTCATAGCATTTTCATATATAATAATTTTACCAGTTATTACATTTCTAATAATTCAAAACTTTCTATCAAAAAATCCATTTGCATTTTCTGTTCCAGATTTATCCTTAGCAAGAGATTTACCAAAACCTGGAAAATTTAAAATTGGAAATAAGGAAGTCCCAGCAATAATTATTTCAATAATATTGGGATCAATTGCAATTTTAGGAATATATCATTTAATTTCTTTAGCTATAAGAATTACATTTATTCCACAGGGATTTTTGAGTGATTATTTAAATATAGTTTATCAAGATAGAGCATTAATATATTCTATTTTAACTCTAACATTACCTTTAGGATTGGGTTTAGGTGTAGGATCTTATTATTATTTAACGTCTTTCCAAAAAGTTAAAAAAATATATCAAATCGAAGAAATAGAAAATGAGTTTCCAATTGTTGTATATGAATTTGCATCACTATTAGAAGATGGATATCCATTTGAAATAGTAATTGAAAAAACATATTATAATTATAGAATAATAAAATCATCTGGAGTTATGGAAAATTTTCTAAAAACAACATTATATAATTTGAGAAGAGGTTATGATTTAAATACTTCTATATTTGATCCAAAACTTGGTTCATTAAATCTATATCCATCAAAATTAGTAAGAGAATCAATGCAACTTTTAGTTACTTCTTCATCAAAGGGTCCTGAAGTTTTATCAAAGATTGCATATAATATATCAACGAATTTAGAAAATGTAGATAACATAAGATATAATGTGAGGAAAATATTAAATGAAATAATTGGATTAATAGATATGACATCAAGAAACCTAGTACCATTAATTTCTGCAATGGTTACAATTTTTAATAATGGTATTGTTTCAATGCTTTTTGCACTTGCATATTTCTTTCAATTAATAGATCAATCTTTTGGTATTGGCGGAGGAGCTAATCTATATAGTTTTGTTGTAAATACATTTAATCTATATAACTTAATACCACCAACATTTTTTGAAGCAATAATTGGTATATTTTTTATAGAATATGTAGTAATAACTTCATATATGAGTGCCGGAATAAAATATGGATTTGATAATACAATGACATCATATTACATAGGTAGAAATTTATTATCTGGAACAATATTTTATGTAATATTTTCAATATTGGGAATATTATTAGTATATACAGTATTTGGCCCATATTTGCCAACAAGTATACAATTATGAAATTGCAACAATCAATATATTGGATTATAATAACTTTTATATTAATTATAGCTGCTGGTTTATTTTCTTTTTATTATATTTATAATGTAAAAAATAATTTAAGTGGAAATAGTATACAAACTATTAATTGCCAACAACTAGAAAATCTATATAATAAAAGTTTTCAGGAAATAATTAATATTAAAGTATTTCTTAATGAAAATTGTACAATAAATGGAATAACAATACCTGCCGGCTATAGAATTATATATATTTATAACGGAAGTATTAATTATATATGAAGAATGATATAGCAATAGATACTATATTTATAATAATAATAGCAATAATATCTGTAGTAGTTATATTAGATATTATTTATACAAAATTTTTTAACAATTCTCAGGCATATTACTGTCAAACACTAATATCACAAGGCGGTTTTTCTCCTTCATGTGAAAAATATTATCCCTCTGCAACAAATATAATATATACAAATGAAAGTAATGATACAATCTATTCAGATATAACAGGATTAATATTAAATTGCTATAATAATAATGTAAATACAGACAAATTATTTAATATATGTTATGATGTTTATATAGATGAAAATGTTAGTTTAAATTCATCAATATTAATTCAATATATACAAAATTATACTGCATTTAATCCTAATAATATTATATTACATTTAAATAATAGTGACGGAAATATATATCCATACAATAGTATATTTATAATATACAACAATAGTTATATTGTAATATGGCAATAAAGTCTCAGGAACTTCCAGTTAATTATACATTTTTAATAATTATTGGAATTGCTGTTACATTAGTAATTGTAGGAATAATATTTTTATTAAAAGGAAATATAACCTCTTATATTAATAATATAATCCCAAAATATAATAATACAAAAACTGTAGTAGAAACAAGTATAACCTCAATACAAGATGTTGCAATGGATATAGTAGCATGTTATTATAAAAAAGCTCAGGGTCTTTGTTATTTAATTAACTATCAAGGGGAATCATTTACATGTCAGGATTTAATAAATAATGTAAGTATTATAGATCCAAATGTAGTAATGCAAAATTGTAATTATAATATAAGTTCTGGAGAATATATATTAGTATATTCAGCGGGAAATTATGTTTATATTAATGTTCAAGGATAAAAAATGGAAAATTGGTTTTGGATAATTGTAACAATTATTGCTTTTGGATTGTCTATATATTTATATTTTAAATTTGAGAGTATAAATAATCAGACCCAATTATTATATCAAGATATAGCTTCATGTCAAAATTTATATACAACAGTTGAAAAAGTATGCTATTCTAACAACGGAACAGAATTATACATTAATATTGAAATAAACAACTATTTAAATTATATTTATGCTAGTAATAATTTATTAAGTTGCTATATATATGATAAATATTATAATTACACAATACCATGTAATGTAATAGTAAATACAACAAATAATATGATCCAATATTATACTTCTGGATTATTTTATGAATTATCATATGGAAATCCAAATGAAAAAATACCTTTGCTTGTTAAAAAAACTTCTCCAACGCAGGTAACAATTTATATAGAAAATCCAAGTTAAAAAATTTTTAAATTTTTTAAATATTATTAACTCATAATGAAAAGATATCAATTAAATTTGCTTTCAGTAGCAATAATATTGGTAATTATATCTTTGGCTTTTATAATATATTATCAATATTCTATGAATGTTAAAAAAGAACAAGAAAATTTAATATTTGAAAATTTTATTAATAATTTACAAAATTTAGAGAATACAATAAATAGTATCCAGGGTACATATTATGTAAAAGTTAATATACCAAATGGAGTTATATTATTTGCGAATGGCACTGAATTAATAATACAATATAATAACAATAATTATACAATTAATTTTTACAAAAATGTAACATTGTATAATAATAATCAAAATGTGAGTTTTCTATATCCAAATAATTATATATATCTTGTTAGTACAAATGATACTGTTTTTATTACAACAAATCTCCAAAATTCAATTTATATATTTAACCAATATTTACCAAATGGAACTCTTGTATATATAACTCCAGAAAATAATCAAAACAATGGAGGTAATAATGGAGGCAATAATCAAGGAAACAATAATATTAATCCAAATGCTCAATGTTTAGTTAATTATAATGGACAAACAAGCTTTTTCTGGGGTGATGTAAATGGAAATGATTATTTACCTCCAATAGGAGATCAGGGAAATTGCGGAGATTGTTGGGCTTTTGCTAGTTCAAATGGAATTGCTTCAATTTATATGATAAGAAATAATCAACCCAATGAGGAATTACAATTATCTCCAGCATATATAGCAATAGAATGTAATAATGGTTATCAAAATACTCCTGGATATTGTGATAGCAATTTTGGTTGCATTGGTGGTCAAATATATCCTGCTATTTTATTTGCATCTCAATATGGAATTCCACCAGATCCTGGATGGAGCAATTATGATTCTACTTTACATGGATGCCCCGGGAATGGTTTTGGTTATCCGGGCGATGTATGTAATTACAATTATAATGGACCTACTTCTCCATTATATTATCCGCAAGGTGTTATAAATCTTGAACAAAATAGACCTTTAACAGATCAACAAATAATTCAAGATTTATTATGTTATGGACCTTTAGTAGTTGGTGGATTGATGGGGGGAACAGGCGGATCTAATCCAAATATATATCCTAATGAATTTACAGAAGGCACTGGACATTCTATGCTATTAGTTGGATATGACGAACAATCTCAACTATGCCAAGAAGTATATGGGACACCCGAATGTTGGATATTTGAAAACCAGTGGGGAGAGGTATCAGAATGTTTTATTCTCGATCAAAGTGGTAGACCACACAGCCTTTTTTATAATATATTTATGGTGGATTGCTATAGACATTATTTAAATTATCAGTTATGTTATGAGAAATATCTAAAAATATGCCACAAATTTTACTCAAACTATACGTTTTGTAGTGAAGAAATTGGTGAACCATGTGGGGGTGTTTACTTGATACAAGATGGATATGTATACGTACCATTTGATCAATCTCCTTATGGCCTATCATTTCCTTATGTAGTTGTAGCAATTCAAAATGTTACTCTCACACAATAAAAAAATATTAATATTATTTGTAATCATTTTTATATCTTTACTTTATAGTATACATTCCATGATAAATCCATTAGCAGTTTATTGTGAATATGGCGGAGGAACATATTATACAAATAGTACAGGTTCTTATTGCATTGTAAATGGTACATATTTTGATGCTATACAATATTATGAAAATGAAGTACCACCCCAATATTCTTTCTGTGCTCATTATGGATTAATATATGTAAATAGTAGTTATTGCGAATATCCAAATGGAACATTAGTTAGTCCATATACATTAATTCCTCCATCAGCATATCAAGACCTAATTATACCTGTACCAATATTATGTAATAGTTTACTAAATTGCTCAAATACCCCATGGTATTATCAACCATGTTCTAATCAAATCTATCCATGTTTTAATCCCCCATATATACCACCTTCTTATTTAATAAATAATGAATCATATCAATCGGTATTGAATGTATATAAAATAGAATATCAATGCGGATATTGTCCAGAAAACTTATCATTTGAAGGAGATTGGTTTAGATGCCCATATAATTATTCATTAAATCAATTATATCAAGAATTTTTACAGCAATGTCCACCACCAAATATTGTTTATATATCGTGTACTGGTGTATTTGAATGCATAAATCAAACTGAGGTAAACTTAACAAACAATATAACAAATAATCAACAATTAATTTATCCACAGCCAAAAGTAAGTAACAAAAGTAATAATGTTAATTTAATTTTACCAATAGCAATAGTAATAGTAATTATAATAATAGGCCTAATTATACTATTATATTATCTAAGATGAGAAATCAAATAAATACATTAACATTTGTTATTATTATTTCAATAATAATTTTATTAATCCTTTTAGTTTATCTATTATCAACCAGTTCTAGCTCTAAAATAACACAAACATATAATGTAGAAAATCAGTATACATTAACAATTCAAAATAGCATTGATTTATTACCTTATATTTATGATGATAATGTTAATTTATCCTATGCATTTTTATTATCATATTTTTCATCTTCTGGAAATGATACATATTGTATAAATCAAAATACATGTACAAATATATCAGAAGATCTAATAAATTATTTTAATAGTATATATGGAAATAGATGGAACTTAACAGTATATTTCATTCCCCCAGTAACTGGATGGGTTGTTCAAATGTTTATAGTAGCTGGCAATTTATATAATTGGGATCCTTGCTCTATGAATCCTCCACCAGATCCAGATGGTACACAATGGTACGAATGGAATTATACTTATTTCTTTGTAAATAATTATACAGAAAATGTTAATCTACCGAATGTATATCCACCGATTTCTAATACGCCAATATATCAGACCTTATATGGGGCAGGATGGGTAAATGCAACAGCACCATTTCATCAATCTCAATCAACAAGTTCGTGGGGATTACCATCATTATATAATAACCTAAATCAGTCTCTAGCTATACAAAATGGATACTGTACACCATTAACAGAAATATTTCCAAATTATAATTTTACAAAAGCTTCTGTATATTGCCCACAAGGTGAATGGGAGTTATTTCCCAATTATTTAGATGGGAATAATGTACCAGCCCAACCAACATCTTATTTACCTAATTTCTTTTCCGGATATTTATGTATTTATAGTACTGGACCATGTCCTGCAACTGATAATTCATATCTAAATCTAACACCATATTATTATCAAGGTCCTCCCATTTATAAAACTGCTACTGATATAAATAGATTAGCAGAATTTATAATTTCAGAAGAATATTTAAATAAAGCATGTCAAGAAGAATTTGGTACAGATTATACAGGTAATTCTGAGTGTGGAGGTAGTCAGGAATTAATTGTTGGAGCTTTTTATAGAGGTGTAGTAAATATACCACCAAATTGTCAGCAAGTATTTATAGATTACCCATGGCATGAGGTAATAAGATTATATATTTCTTTCTTAAATATAAGCGGAGAACCAGATTATGTATTTCTAGCAGCAGATCCTCTTTGTGAATATAATCTAAGCGGAGAGATAATAGATTGCCCAACTGGTGTATCTGATAATATACAAAATGTAAATGGAATTATTGTAGGAAAAGAATGTCCTTTAGTTTACTTAGGAAATGTTAATAGAAATACTGAAGGATTTTACAGATTTAATATTACTAAATGGGTAATAGATGATAGAGACCCAAATACAAATCAATTTATAATTTCTGCAGTATATTATGATCCACATGGCGGAGGAAATGGTGTTGCAATGGCAAGAGCATATTGTATTACAAATACTGGAAATAAAGAAGAGCTAAATGCTTATATTTATCAAGGTAATGAAGAATTTATAAGTTTAGGATATCCAATACCACCAAATACAAATACATATGTTTATTATATATATCTACCAGTAGATACACCATTCCTTGGCGGATATTTAGTTGCTGAATTAACAGTATGGTAAAAAAGCAAGATAAAATTTTATTTTTTATATATTTAATATTATTTTTATTTTTTATTTATATTAGCAACTTTAATATTAATATAATTATTTTCGGTACAATATACTTATTCTTATTATCTTTTATATTGAAAAACTCAAAGAACACATCTTTAATATATAAATTGATATTTCCGTTATATATACCAATTGGAATTTTTGGAATTTATACCAATTTACCTTTACATTTTCCATTTTCATCAATATTTACTTATATAGTAAATTATTGGGTATTTTATTTTATAGCATTTTCTATGGGATATTATTTATTTGAAAACAACTTTTATATTTCAAAAAGATCTTTGATATTTTATATAATCTCAATAATTCTATTTATAATATTATTTTTCCTAGAATTAATATATAATTCTGCAACTACAGATCTAGACGTAGTTATGGGATATATATCAAGTTTATTCCTTACCTTTGCATATTTTTATCTTTATACTTTTGAACTAATCTATTCATCTCTATTTATTGTTTTTGCAATTTTCTTATTCTTAGTTATATATTTTAATGGCAATGAAATATTAATAGCAAGAAGAAGAATATTTAAAAAGATATCAGAAATCTATAAATACAAAAAGTATATATTTCTATTAATATTTATTATAATAATATTACAAATTATTGTTGCTATATACAAATTATCATTTTATAATAGTTTAATTATAGAAAGCCCAGTTGGAAAATATAGTATCTACATATATGAATCATTAATATTTTTATCTATATATGAATTTATCATTTACTTTTTAGTTTATAGAAATTTAAAATATAATATTCCAACAAATTATTTCTTACTTTTTACTATGGTTTTAATAATATTTTTCGGAGAACAATATTTATCAAATGTAGATATTATTTCTGCAGCTTTACATACAAGATATCTAATAGCTATGCTATTTTTCTTTATGGGAATTCATTATAAAATATATAGAAATAGTAAAAAAGCAATTACAAAAGCTTTAGGTATTTCTATTGGTATTTTAGTTTTATTACAAAATATAACAGGAGAATTACTTGAATCAGTATTGTTTGGAGGACCAAGTAGTATACATTTAATATCTATACCAAATATATTAATAGCACTTGGAATTATACATGGATTAGTAACACCAATTCTTATATTAACATTTATATATTTGCATGTTAAATTAAAAATATGAGAAATCAGGTAGAAGTCATTTATGTAGTTTTATTTTTAACAATTGCAATATTAATAATCCTTTTATCTTTTTATGCATTAACATATAATTATAATCAAAATATTGTTTTTAATAGGTTTACTTCTTTATCAACATTATCAAACTATTTTTTAGGATATTTAGAAACATCATTAACACAAGAAGGTTATGCAGAATCATATGAAGCAGGAACAAATGGATGGGGGGAAGAAATTTGGGCTTCTTTCCCTCTTGAATGTAATTTCTTTCCACAATCATGTCAAAATGCACTTCAATATTATAATAATTTGCTAACTTCAGGATATGAGACTTTATTAAGTTTTGGAGAACAATATTTGTCTGCATATCAATATTATTATCCTTATAATATATCCTTTAATTTTTCAAATAATTATCAAGCAGGAATTATCGGAGATTGCAATAATATAACTTCTGGAGAGTACAATTATAATTTCCCTGTTTATGTTCAAGGAATATATATAAATATTACTGGTCCTTCTTCAGGTTCAATAATTCCATATGCAACTACATCAAATATAACAAACAATCCTGCATTTTATTTATATAATTTAGCATTCCAATTCTCTCAAAATGGATATTTTTCAGACTGTTCATATCAAGATTGCTCAAATATGGTGAATAATAACAATCCAACCTATACATGTGCACAAGAGTTTGAACAATTCTCAAATAATCCATATATTCAATGTAATGAAACAATAATTCCATATAAATGTGCAAATATTCCATCATGCGAAGCATGTTTATATCCACAGGAAATTGCATGTAGAGTAATATTAAAATGTTCTGATAATCAATATAATGTATATTATAATGGGAATACTTATCCTCAAACAATAGCAATCACTTCTATTGTTTTTTATGAAAACATAACATATTATTATTATTTAAATTGCATATATGATTGTACTGAAACATATAATTTAACAAGTAATCAAGTAATATCTCAAAGTTGTACATTAGAAAATCAACAATATTCATGTTCTTATGAGAATGGTTGTGGTAATGTAAATGTAAATCAACAAGATTGTGAACTGACATATACATTTCAATATTATCATTCAATCCAAATTGAATGCTATAGTTGTATAATTGGCTCTGCCCCATGTCCTGTTTGTTTACCTGGAAAATGTCCAAGCCAAACATGTCCAGAAACTATACCTTTCCCAGATCAATGTGTACAATTACCGACAGGTCAATCTTCATGTACGCAATCCAGCGGAGGAGGTGAAGGACATGGAAAGATTTTTACATGAATGAATAAAAATGAAAGAACAGTTATCTATAGTATTTATAACAATATTAACAGTATTATTTTTAGTTGGAATGATAATTTTATTAGCTATATTTTCCAATATAAATTTAACAAATTATAAAGAACAAACATCTTTTTCATATGAACAAGAAATAATATATGATCTATTTTCTCCAAACTGCTTGGGATACCCAAATTATCCAATATATTTTACAACATTAGAAAAATTAGAACAATTTAATCAAACATATTATAATGAACTTCCAAATTGTACAATATTTCCATATGCATTTAGAGCAGAAATAGATAATTATAGTTTTGGAATAATAAATTTTAATGGAAATTGTAATACATATGAATATCCAATTTCTATAGCTTATTCTTTAGATCATATTAAATTAACTATATGTAAAAATTATTATTCAGATTTTTATTATTTTTTATATTATTTCTGTTTAAGTAATGAAAGTGCTTCAAATCAAACATTTGTATTTTTATTCCCAACAAATTTATCTGGAAATATAACATGTACGGAAAATACAAATGGAAATATTATATGCAATTATATACCATGTTATTCAATAAATAATATTACATTTTATCAATTTGTAACAGTATATTTAGAAAGAATTAATCAAACATATTTTAGAATTGCATAGATTTATTAAAAATTGCTATTGATTCAATAACTATTTTAGCAGCTAAATTATCACATACTTCATTTGAAAATAATTCTACTAAATCAAAACCAATTAAATTAATATTCCTTAATTCTTTTATAATCTTAAAATAATGATATGGTCTAATTCCAATACCTTCCAACCAATGTCCACATCCAGTATCGAATACATCTACATCAATTGAAATATATAAATTTTTATTTTCCAATATATTTGATATTTCTTTTGATATTTCCTTTATATTATCCCAAATATCTAAAGGATCATAATACTTTATTCCCCATTCTTTTATTATATTCTTTTCTTCAAATGATAAATTTGATATTCCTACAAAAATAATTTTATTAGGTTCAATATAATTTTCTTTTATTAAATGATAAATAAAACTTTGATAATTTGGATAAGGATCTGGATGAATATCTGGATGCGCATCAAAATATAATAAATAAAAATCTTCCCAATTTTCTTTAACAATTTTTAATATGGGATATGTTATTGAATGATCTCCTCCTAAAAATATATATTTTTTATCTTTTCTATATATTTTTTTAATTTCATTATATATTTTTTCATATAATTTATCTAGATCTTTTATATCTTCTAAATTTATATTACCATAATCATATATTTCTTCCATATTTATATCCCCAAATATTGGGGAAAATATTCTATATGATGCGTCTCTAATTGATTCAGGTCCCTCAATATAATTTTTTATATGGGATAAACTACCAATTTCAGATGGAATTCCTATTATTATCCACTTTGATTTATCATATTCACCCTGAGCATGTGCAAACATTAAACTAAAATAATTATCATACTTATATTTTTAATGGATAAAGAAAAAATGATTGAAGAAATAAATAATCAAATATTAAAATGTACTAGATGCCCTTTATATAAATTTAAAACAAATTATGTTCCTGGGGATGGTAATCCAAATTCAAAGATATTATTTATAGGAGAAGCTCCTGGTAGGGAAGAGGATAAACAGGGAAAACCTTTTGTTGGAAAAGCTGGACAAGTATTAACTGAAAATATAAAAAATATATTAAATATGGATAGAAAAGACGTATATATTACTAATGTTATTAAATGCAGACCTCCGGAAAATAGAGAACCTGAAGAAGAAGAAATAAAAGCATGCTCTTTTTGGCTAGAAAAACAATTAGAAATAATTCAACCAGATATAATAGTAACTCTAGGTCATTATTCAACAAAATGGGTTTTTGATTATTTTAAATTAAAATTCTCTTCAATAACAAAATTAAGAGGAAAAATATTTAGAGTAAATAAATGGGGAAAAATTGTTACAATAATCCCAACATTACATCCAGCATCTACATTATATCATAAAGAATGGAGGGAATATTTTGATCAAGATTTTAAAACAATAAAAGAAATATTAAATAAAGATAAAAGAGAGGGAATATTAAAATTTATATGATGATGTTGCGCGCGACTGAATAAATGATGAATACACCTCCTCCCTGAAAAAAATATAAAATAGTTAAAATATTAATTAATTATGGATAACATTCAGGATTTAGAAAATCAATTGTTAGCCCAAATTAAGAATTTATTATCACAAATAAATAATAATATTTTGCAATTACAAAGTTTAAATGAATATGAAAAAAATATTAATGGAAATTACTACTATTTATATAATTATCAAATACAAGAAATTAATAATTTAATAAATTCAATGAAATTATTAATAAGTATTTTAGAGAGTATAAAAGATTATATAACTTTATATTATAAAGAAATAAGCGGAAATCCATATATAACACCGAACATAAAAACAGAAATTATTGGACAAATAAATAATGGAATAAAAGATGTAAGAAGTATGATTGATAAATTATTTGTAGAAATAGAAATATTAACTAATAATTTACAGAGATTTTAAATATTCTATTGAATATTTTAACATATCATCATTTATATCCAAACCTTCAATTATATACCTAAATTTTTTCTTCGGGATTAAAATTTTAAATGGTTTTAATTTTTTTGAATATTGAATCAATTCAAAATTTGAATTATATAGATAAATATCTAATGGTTTTAAACAAAAAAATGTGTGAACAAACCCATCTTCAACATCTTTTTTTAAATCTAAAATATATATTGTATTTTCTTTTGGTAACTGAAACATTAAACCAATAAAAGATCTAATAGGACCAAAATATTTTATATTATATTTGTATTCCAATTTCTTTTATATATCTTTTTTCTATATTTTGCTTAAATTCTGTATATCCACAATATCCACAATGATACCTATCCTTATGTTCTGCCATAAATCTTCCACATTTTGGGCATATTTTTTTCAATCTAACTACTTTATTATCCTCAACTTTATATAATTTTAATATTCTCAAATCTTTCTTTTCGCTCATTGTATAATTTTATTCCTTTTTAATATATGTTTTGGCTCTAATTTTTTCATATCTTCTTCATTCTGATATACATTTACAAATGCTTTTGATCTTTGTTTTCCAAATTCTGTTAATATTTTTTCTACTACAATTAAATTTTTGTCTTTTCCAATCATTGCTGAAATTTTTTCCCTTATATCATCTCTCTTTGGTGTTGGTTCATTTTTATGATCTATCAAAACAATAATTTCTTCTCTATTTAATAATTGATTATTTTCCCTACTTATTATTTTTAGATCCATGTAATTAATTTATATGATATAATTTTTTAAAATAATGAATGATATTATAATAAAATGAGTGATATTACTATAATGACTTATAGTTTATCATTCCTTGTAGGATATTTCTCAGCAGATTATATAATTAGAAAATTTTCACCAGAATTCTTTATTGAAATTAAAACAAGGACAAAAGAATATAGAGCAAAAATTCATCATGCATATCTATCAATATTTGGAATAATACCGGCAATAATTGGAATGGTTACATATTTATATGAATTATATATATTAACAACATTATTTTTGGGTGCTGCAATTCATGATGCAATATTAGAAATAAGAAAAAGGTTAAAAAAATTAGATTATATTAAACAAAACAAGTAATCCTACTATTAAACCTCCAATTCCAATCAAACCTTCTGAAGATATTCCTTCAGATACCACTATTTGAGATTGTGTATAGTTTGCTATTACATTATTTGGCCCCAATACATATATTGGGACTTGGGTGCTAAATGATGAAGAACCATATGTAGAATTACACGTTATACCATATATTAAATTACTTACGCCGCTAGAAGCTCCTAAAATGTTTATATCCAATTCTGAAGATCCATAAGGACCTATAACAAAATTATTACTAATTATTCCATTTATACTATAGTTTATAACAATTGCATTATTATTTGTAGTTGATGGAGTTGGTATTAGAGAACATTGAATGTTTGTTGGTACTAGATTTTTTATTAAGATAGTATATTTATATTCTTGTCCAACATATAAACTTATTACATTTGTTGTAACTGCTATTCCCATTATTGACGATTGATTAGTTAAATAATTATAATACATGTAATTTTCATAGAATTCTGCATAATTATTTATTGATTGTATTTGTGTATTACATAAAGATCCTGCACACATAGATTGTTGATATTCAAAATTTGAATTACAATTTCTAGAAAATTGTGCTCCATTAAATATTATATAACATGTTTGTGCATTATCGTCTACTATATTAAATGTTGATATTGACTGCAATTGCGCTCCATTTGGTGGAGAAATTATATAACTTATTGGTAATATTATCGAATAATTGTATATATATGTATTCCATCCATAAATTGTAAATGTTATATTATAATCTTGTGGAGAACAATATAGATTTGTTATATTAATTTCTACATTTAAATAACCTACCTGATTTGTATTTAATGAATTTATTTGACCACCAGTATTTAATATTTGTATACAATTTGAATTATAATATATATTTTGTACAGAAATATTTTCAGCAGGTACTGGTCCTGTATTTTGTATTGCTATAGTTATATATGAAGGCTGTCCATATGTTATTTGAGTTAATGATGGATTAGTATATATATTTAATGTATCCCAGCTAATATTTACATATCCATAATACGTTACAGGACTATATACTGTTAATCCATATGCATTTTGATATGTTACACTATAATTTATTGTACAATTTTGATGTAAACATAGATTTGTTGGGAAATAAATATATAGTGGAGAATTTTGTTGCTGTTGTAATAAGAAACTATTAGAATTACTTGGAAGTGATTGATTTACAATTATTGTAAGATTTCCAATTCCAACATTTGTTATATTACCAATATAAATTGCATCACCTGGATTTATATTATAAATATATGGATAGTATGTTAAATTTTGTAAATATACAGTAGCATTTGGATTTATTACCAATAAATAATATCCCGGTTCTGTAGATATATTTAACCATCCTTCTGCCTGTCCTGTTATGCTACCAATATTACACAATTTTCCATTTGCATCACATATATAATTTGCTGGATTAATGCATATTGTTTTTACATAATCTTGATATATTGCATAATAACCAGGATTATTTACACTAAAGTTATATAAAGTAAAGTAAGGATTACCAAAAGGACCATGAGGAAAACTTTCTGGAATTAATAATCCCTCATTTGGATATATATTATAAACGGTATTTCTATCTATATTATATTGTGTGAAGTTAAATGGTAAATTTGATATACCCTGTACATATTGGAATGAATTTGGATTATAATATTGATTTGAACTATATAACCAAGCAGCAACAGGAGGTATACTGGTATTTGTATTACCATCGCTACACAAATAGTTATATCCACCATTTACATTAAATCCTACAGAAGTATTTTGTGCTAAAACATATATTCCATTATAATATGTATAATATGTTCCTGAATATGGTCCATAATATGAGAATTTTATAGATAGAGGATTTGAACTGGTACTTGTTAGAGTCCATGCATGAGAACATGATTGGGTAGTAAATTCTCCAGAACTTGCTACTAATACTTGTAATGGATTGTTAATAAATGATTGATTAAATGAAATATTATCATAATAATATTCTCCATAATATGTATAATTTCCTGAATTAGTATCATAACTATTTACATTTAGATCACATAAGTTCTGACCCCAATCTGGATCTCCAGATCCTGGACAGTTTGTTCTAGTAATAATACTTGTTCCATTTGTTAAAACTAATGTAAAATTAAAGTATGTATTATTTAATAAATTATTTGAAGAAGGACAACCTGGAATTATTTGTCCTGCATTATCTGCTCCTTGATATATTGGATTTGTATAATATTCAAAATAATATGGATAATTTAAATATATTGATCCATTATAATTATATTGACTACATTTAATTACTGTACAATTTTGAACAGTTATATTATAATCTATTATTGTAGAATTTATATTATTTGATAAATTTAATGATAAATTATTAAAGTATACTGTATAATTATATGCATAGTACATATTTCCATCATATTGATATGTATTACTTGCGTAAACCTGTGAAAGATTTGATGGATTATAAAATTCATAAGAAACTGTTACATATCCATTAAATCCTTGTGTTGTTATATTTAATGAATCAGAAGGTGTACATATTTGATTTGAGCTTAGATATAGTTCCTGAGAATGTATATTAAATAATAGTGATAATAAAAATAATAAGAAGACAAATAATTTTTTCTTTTTCATCATAAATAATATTATTGCAATAATTATTATTAATATTACTACTAGATATATATAATTATTAAAATAACTGTAATGATACTGAATAGTGCTTGGATATGTTTGATTCTTAGTTATATTTTGAATTGTATTATTTATTATCCATAGATTTGAATATTGAGATGAATAAAAAGAAATAAAATAAACTCCATTACCCAATGTGTAATTTAAACAATTATTATTTATATTTGTAGTATATATTATGTTTGATACAGAATTATAACCTATATTTAATATTCCAGAAATATTTGAACATATATAGAAATAATTATTTGTATAATTTACATAAATTAAATTACTTATTGGAATACCATAAGTATTTGATTGATTTAAAATATAATATGTACAATATCCATAATCTAAATTATTATTTGAATATAAATTTATGCATAAATCAAATCTAGTAGAATTTAATGGTAATTGTAGATTTACATAAGTAAATTGTGTACTATTCCAACTTATATTTCCCAACTGTATATTTTCTTTGAATCCCAATGTATTTGAATAAACTTCTGCTACTACATTTTGGGTAACTGGATATGTATAATGATCTGGAGATGGGGCTACTATAAATGTTAAATTTCCATTTCCTTGTAAATAAACACCATCTAATCTTGTTGTTGGACCTAAAACAATAAATCTTAATCTATATATTGATTCTGTTTGATTATTATATAATAAACTTATTTTTAATGAATAGGCATTTGGATTCAATGTTGCAACATCTATATATGGAATATTTATTATATTATATCCTTCATTTAATTGTACATTTTGAGTATAATTATATACAGGATTATATAAAATGTCATCCCATGGAGATATTAAAATATTTAATGTAGCATTTGTATTTATACTTGAATATATACCAACTGTTAAATTAATATAATTTGAAACACCATATCCAGAAGGTCCACTTAATGAAGAATAATAATATCCTGATGAAGATAATATGCTACCCCAGGTATATAAAGCAGGAGAACTTAAATATGTATCATTTTTAATAATATAAATTTCTGGAACATTACTTGGATTATTTATATAGAATTCTTGATATACTCCTGGATAATATATAAATGGTAAACCATTTATTTCACTTAAAGGTGTATATAAATATGCAACAATATAATAATATCCGGAAGGTAAATTATCCGGAATTGTATAATTTAATGTTATATTTAAAGATTCTCCAGGTTGTAAATATATATTTTTTATTACATATTCATATACATCATTATCAGATGTAAATTGGAATGGATAAATATTATTATTATCATTTATTTGTATTATTTGAATTACTAATGACGCATTTGATATATAATAAATATCTCTATAATTTATATAAACATTATAATATAATGTTTGACCTACAGATAAATTATTATTTGATAAATTTATATCTAAAAATGTTACTGGTTTATATAAATATTCTGAATGCCATATATTATATCCTTGAGAAAAAATTGAATATAAGAAAAATAAAAGAAATAATAATAAATATATCTTTTTCATAAAAATTCATTCATAAAAAAACTTTTAAATATTCTTACCAATTGCAATCTCTATAACTTCATCTATTGTTTTTACAGGCGTTATTTTTATCTTATCAAATAAGTCTTCGGGTATATCATTATAATTACCTTCAGGTACTATAACTTCTTTTAATTTAGATTCTATTGCAGCTTCTACTTTTGCTATGATACCACCAACAGGTAATACCTCTCCTCTTATTGATAAAGAACCAGTCATTGCCAAATCCTGTCTTACTGGCCAATTCTTTAATGCAGATATTATTGCAGTTGCAACAGTTATTGATGCAGAATCTCCTTCTACACCTTCATATGTTTGTAAAAATTGAACATGAACTTTATATTTCTTTAAATCTTCTCCAAATTTCTTTTTTATTACTGCAGATACATTTACTATTGCTTCTTTTGCAATTTTTCCCAAATTTCCTGTAGCAATAATTTCCCTACTACCCTTTCCAGGCACAACTTCTGCCTCAACCGGCAATACTAATCCCGAATAATATAATCTTGATCCAATTACTGCCAACCCATTTACTCTTCCAACTTCATATCCCTCAGTTTTTATTATCTGATATTCTTTCCTCCTTTCAATATAATATTTTGATAATTGTTCTTCAATTGTTAATGCCTTTTCCTTTGCCTCTATAACATCTTCAGGTTCAACATATTTTTTTCCTTTTGATTTTGCAATATCTCCTGCCAATCTTACCAATCCACCCAAATCTCTTAATCTTAATGTTAAATAACTTTTTCTTCCAGATCTTCTTTGAGCTTCTCTAATAACTTCTATTACAGCCTCTTTTGTAAAATGCGGTATATTGCCTGTTTTTTTAATTTCTTGCGCAACAAATTGGGCAAATTTATTTGCAGTTTCCTCAGTAAATAATATTTCAGAATTCATAAATACTTCATATCCATATCCCCTTATTCTTGATCTAAATGCCGGATGTAATTTTTGTAATGTTTCCAAATTTCCTGCTGCTACTAATACAAAATCAGCGGGAGCTGGAGTAGTTCTTACCATTGCACCAGCAGATCTCTCAGATCTTCCAAATATTGGATATTTCTTTTCTTGTAAAACAGATAATAGTTCTATTT
>WYEB01000268.1_pt1 | contig 19766 bp, 21 predicted proteins | sample 6343061 | NCBI WGS metagenome assembly WYEB01 (sample SAMN13812332, study PRJNA600296) | hot springs metagenome | biome: ENVO:00000051; feature: ENVO:00002007; isolation source: sediment sample from Evening Primrose shelf | place: USA: Yellowstone National Park, Evening Primrose Hot Spring ... | reverse complement strand
ATGGACCAAAGATATTCCATGGGAAAACATTATACGGTTCATTAAGCTTTTTTATTTATACAGTGTTAATACTCTACGCTTTTGGATTATCAAAAGTAGCTGGTGTGGTTTATCTTTTTCTCCTTTCAGCCCTTCTTACTCTTTCTGAAGCCCTTTTTAAAAGGGATAATCTGTCTATTCCGATTGTATATGTTTTACTCTTGACAATTATCTTAAAGCAATTAAAGCTTTTTTAAAAAACTTTAAAAAGGGAAGAGCCCTATGTTCATGACCTCTGTTGGCTTTGCTGATGTCCTTTCTTCTTGGGAAAAGCTTTTGATAATTTTTGACCTAGGGTTGGGTGACCTCAATGTTTAAAAGAGCAGAATTTGTAAAAAGCGTTTTTAACCTTTCTGACCTTCCTCCTCCGAAGTATCCTGAAGTTGCCATTCTGGGAAGGTCTAACGCTGGTAAATCTTCCTTAATCAACGCCCTTTTCAACCAACGAAATTTGGCTAAAGTATCTTCAACCCCAGGTTTTACCAAGGCTCTCAACTTTTTTCTTGTGGACAGGAAATTCTACCTTGTTGACCTTCCAGGTTATGGGTTTGCCAAGGTTTCTAAGGAGATGAGGTTAAAATGGAAAGAGCTAATAGAGGGATACCTAAGAAGCATAAGAGACCTTCGCCTTCTAATACTAATATTTGACATAAGAAGAACGCCTGACGAGCTTGACCTATCCCTTATAGAATTTGTAAAGTCTTTGAAAAAGCCTTATCATATCGTGTTGAACAAAATCGACCTTCTTGAAAAAAAGGAGCTTAAAGAGAGGACAGAAGTTTACAAAGAGATTTTTCATCTTCCAGATGAAGAGATATCCCTAACCTCCTGCAAGGAAAGAATAGGGATAGCTTCCATAAGAATGAAAGTCCAGTCAGTTATTTGAGGAGAAAATCATCACTTTGAAGAATTTTCCTGTAGAAATTCTCTTCAAAAAATACAATATTGCTCAATTTTTCACATTAAATTTTAAAAACTTTTACCTACCAGTAGCTTTCTTCAAAACTCTTCAAACAAAAAAACGGATGGAGGTGAAGCATGAAGGAAGAGCGGACAGAGTTTAAACAGGTCCTACCCGTGGCCATCGTTTCTTGGTCGGGTGCTCTTCTTGAGTGGTTGGATTTTTACACCTATGCTATTCTCGCTAAGGTTTTAGCTAAGGTCTACTTTCCAAGCAGCGACCCTTTAGCAAGCTTGCTTGCTGCCTTTGCCGCCTTGGCAATCGGTTTTCTCTTCCGTCCTCTTGGAGCTTTGATGTTTGGTAAGATCGGAGACCAGTTTGGTCGTAAGGTCTCTTTCTTCACAGCAATCACCATGATGATGGTCGGCACCTTGGGTATAGCCTTTTTACCAGGTTATGCCGCTTGGGGTGTCTTAGCCTCAATTCTTCTTTTTGTCTGCAGGATCGTTCAGGGGTTAGCCCTGGGAGGAGGATTTGGTGCCGCCATTACCTACCTCGGTGAGTTTACCCCCGACCATAGAAGAGGTTTCATAACTGGATTTCTGTTTACGACCGCAGCCCTCGGTATGGCTTTAGCTGGAAACATCGTGTCTATCCTTCAAGGATACTTCGGTAAAGAAGCGTTTGAAGCTTATGGTTGGAGATGGGCGTTCATCATAGCGGGAATTCTTGTTTTTGTGGTTGCTACCATCATTCACCTGCTATACAAAGAAACACCCGTCTTTACTACCCTAAAACAGATCCGTAGGGTTACAAGCTCTCCAATCAAAGACCTTTTTACTAACAAACACTACCTTTGGCTATTTATCCTTGCATGGATCGGCGTTATCGGCGCCCACGGTCCAATTTGGTATACCAACCAGCTTTATGTGTCTTACTACATGCAAAACTTTGGAATGTCAGCCGGAGATGCAAGTAAGATCCTCGCCTATGCCACTTATTTAGCTATGTGGATGTACCCCTTCTTGGGGTGGGTTTCTGATAAGGTTGGAAGAAGACCTATCCTTCTGCTTGGTATCTATGGTAATGCCCTAACATTTCCCATCGTTTTTTATGTAATGAAGAGCTATCTTAACCCTCCTGATACTTCTATGCTTCTTTTCTTGACCGCAATCTTAACCTACTTTAACGGTATTGGATACAGCGGTGCCATGTCAGCCTTCTTGCTTGAGCTCTTTCCCGCAAGGATCCGCACAACCGCAATAGGTTTCACCTACAACATGGGCTACGGAGTTACCGGCGGCTTAACCCCATTTATGATTACGCTCCTCCAGAAGATCACGGGAGATGTTTACATAGCCATTATAATTTGGTCAACCTGCGTCCCAATGCTCATGGGATTGCTTTATGTCTTTAAAGGATGGGAGACAAAGGGAGAGAGACTTTGGGAGGAGCTTTCTGCTGGTAAGTTTGCCCAAAAGGCTATGCTTGTCTCCCCTAATGAGCCACTTGGTGAGGTGATGAAGAGGATGCAGATTGAGGGTCAGAGGATGGCTGTAGTCGCAGAAAACGGTAAATACCGGGGTATGATTGAGGAAAGGATCATCCTTAAAGCCTTGGCAAACGGAAAGAGCATCTCTACCCCGGTGAAAGAGGTCATGGCTCAAGTAGATGCTGTTCTTCCTTCGGCAAGGATTATCGATGCTATGACGCTCCTTCAGGATTATGGGCTCAAGGGCATTGCCGTTGCCGATGAGCAAGGCAATGTGATAGGTGTGATCGACCCAAGGTATGTCTTCAACGAGGTTGCCCTCTTGACCGCAGGGCTTAAGAAAGGGTTTACCGAAAAGGTTAGAGTAGAAGAGTTTATGCACAGCCCAATTACGGTCACTGATAAAACTAAAGTGGCGGATACATTAAAAACAATGGTTGAAAAGAACATCGGGTTTTTACCAGTTATCAGCGCAGAAACTGGAAAGCTTGTAGGAGTCCTTTCTGAGAAGGACCTCTTGGCTGTGCTTTGCTGCGAGCCTCAGAATGCCGAAAAGCCAGTCTCTGAGTTCATGATTAAAGATGTCATAACTGTCACGCCAGAGTCTACGCTTAAAGAAACCTTGGAAAAGTTTATCGACCATAAGATTAGGCACTTACCAGTGGTAAGAGACTCAAGGGTTGTAGGAGTTGTCTCTGTGAAAGATGTTTTAAAGCTTGTGTAATAAAGGGATAACAAATAGTGTTTGCCGTCCCGGTCTAAAGCTCCGGGCGGCATTTTTTTATTTTTAGCTCCTTTAGCCATATAATTTAATCCGGTAGCCCAACAATTCATTTCAAAAAACTATGCCTAAGAAGGCTTTTCATTTAGGCAATTGGTGTTAAAGTTTTCAAAAATAAACTTTTTCAAGGGGGTAAGGTATGAAGGTCTATTACGACCAGGACGCAGACTTGACGATACTTAAGGACAAGGTGATAGCGGTATTAGGATACGGTAGCCAAGGGCATGCCCATGCCCTTAACCTTAGAGATTCTGGTCTAAATGTTGTCGTTGGTTTGAGACCGGGTAGCCCAAGCTGGGAGAGGGCAAAGGCTGACGGCTTTGAGCCAATGCTCCCCAGAGAAGCCTGCGCAAAGGCTGACCTAATCATGGTCTTAGTGCCAGACCAAACTCAGCCTGCTCTATACAAAGAGTGCATAGAACCGGAGTTAAAACCCGGCAAGATGCTCCTTTTTGCCCACGGTTTTAACATTCACTTTGGACAGATCGTCCCACCAGCTGAGGTTGATGTTGCCCTCGTTGCCCCAAAGGGACCTGGGCATCTTGTTCGGAGAGAATTTGCTCGCGGAGCAGGAGTCCCTTGCCTTGTAGCCATCCACCAGGACTACACCCAGACCGCTATGGCTAAAGCCTTAGCCTATGCAAAGGGTATCGGTGGAACAAGGGCTGGAGTGATCGAGACTACCTTCAAAGAAGAGACAGAAACCGACCTCTTTGGAGAACAGGTGGTGCTTTGCGGCGGGGTTACAGCCCTCATGAAGGCAGCCTTTGAGACCTTGGTTGAGGCTGGATATCAGCCTGAGGTAGCCTACTTTGAATGCGTTCATGAGCTAAAGCTCATCGTTGACCTTATCTATGAGGGTGGCTTTTCCTTCATGCGCCACTCCATAAGCGACACCGCTGAATACGGAGACCTAACCCGTGGTCCAAGGATCATCAACGATCAGGTAAGAAAGGAAATGAAAAAGATCTTAGAAGAGATCCAGAGCGGGCAGTTTGCCAGAGAATGGATCTTAGAAAATCAGGCTAACAGACCTGTGCTAAACGCTCTAAGAAAAAGAGAAGCAGCCCACCCCATTGAAGAGGTGGGTAAACGGCTAAGGAGCATGATGCCTTGGCTGAAGAAGCAGGGCTAAGAATGAAGCCTTTTTAGAGCTTTTTCAAAGGCAAGGATGGTGCGATCAAGCACCTCCTTGCCATGGGCTAAAGACACAAACCAGGCCTCAAACTGAGAAGGCGGAAGATAGACCCCCTCTTTCACCATCTCTTGCCAAAATCTGGCAAACTTCTCCGTGTCTGAGGTTTGAGCTGAGGCAAAGTCTACCACCTCTTTATCCGTGAAGAAGAGGGTAATCATCGAGCCAAGGCGATGAAGCCTATAAGGTAAAGCTAACTTTTCAAGGACTTCTCTTAGCCCCTTTTCAAGATAGCTTGAAAGCTCCTCTAAAAGCTCATAGGTTCCGGGTTTAGAGAGCTCCTTTAACACTGCAAGACCAGAGGCTACGGCTATAGGGTTTCCAGCAAGGGTCCCAGCTTGATAGACCGGACCATCAGGGGCGATAAGCTTCATGACCTCCCGCTTTCCGCCATAAGCACCTATGGGCAACCCACCACCGATTATCTTGCCAAGGGTAGTAAGGTCGGGCTCTACATTGAAATAGGCTTGAGCTCCCCCTAAGGAAAGCCTAAAGCCAGTTATCACCTCGTCAAAGATGAGAAGAGCTCCATATTTTTTGGTAATTTCTCTTAAAAATTCAAGAAAGCCTGGCTTTGGGTAGATAACCCCCATGTTTGCAGGAACTGGCTCAACGATAACGCAGGCGATCTCTTCCCCTTCTTTCTTGAAAACCTCTTCCACAGCTTGAAAATCGTTGAAAGGTAGGCTTATGGTTAAGCTTGCGAGCTCATCCGGAACGCCTGGGCTTGCTGGGATACCAAAGGTAGCAAGACCAGAGCCAGCCCTAACAAGAAAACTATCCGCATGCCCATGGTAACATCCGTCAAACTTGACGATTTTTTTTCTACCTGTGTAAGCTCGAGCAAGTCGGACTGCGCTCATCGTTGCCTCTGTCCCCGAGGTGACAAGTCGAACAACCTCTACGGTGGGCACAACCCTTGTGATAAACTCTGCCATCTCCACCTCAAGCCAGGTTGGCGCTCCAAAGCTTGTTCCTCGCTTGCTTGCAAAGTAGACATTTGCTATGACCTCAGGGTGGGCATGCCCAAGGATGATCGCCCCCCAGCTACAAACATAGTCAATGTATCTATCTCCGTCAGAAGAAATGAGGTAGGGACCTTCTCCTCTTTCAAAAAAGATGGGCGTTGCTTTTACCGCTTTGCAAGCTCGGACTGGGCTGTTTACTCCACCTGGCATAAGCTTTATGGCCTTCTCAAAGTAGAGCTTTGACTTTATCATGAGCCCTCCTTTATATCAGCTAGGGTTTTACTTTTAGCTTAAGATACTCAAGCTGGCACAACTTTTCAAGAAGAAGGATAAGATTTACCGCCTCTTCTAAGGAGCTTCCTCCGGCAACAACTCCGTGGTTTCTTAGAACTACGATTTGATAGTTCACAAGAAGGTTCCCAGCAAACTCCCAAAGGCTCTCAGACCCAGGCTCAAAGTAGGGTAGGACCGAAAGCATGTTCAAGAGGAGCTTAGCCTCAGGATGAGAAAAGCTTTTAAAATCAAAACGCAAAGCATCTAAAGTGAGAAGATAGGGAGGATGAGCATGGGCGATAGCCTTTAAGTTTGGGTTCTTTAAGTAGGCTTTGTAATGGAGCCCCCATTCAGAAGATGGGCTCCCTACGAGAACCTCTCCCTTCCAATCTATGAAAGCAATATCCCTTTTTGTCAAGTAAGCCTTAAGCCTTCCTTTAGGGCTAATGTAGAAGCCTCTTTCATGCCGGATGGAGAGATTCCCTTCCGGTCCTGCGTTTAAGCCGTATGCGCAAAGGAAGTTGCTAAAAAAACATATTTCTTCCCTTGCGTCCCTAAAAGCCCTTTTCATAGCTCTACACCCTCACCTGCTTAACCAAGTCTATGTTTTCTAAAGCCCATTCCACGGTTCTTTTTAAGCCTTCTCTAAGGTCAACCTTTGGCTCCCAGCCGAGAAGCTTCTTTGCTTTGCCAACCTCAGCCCAAGTCACCTTCATGTCAGCCTTATGAAAGGGAAGATAAACCCGCTTTGCTCTCTTTCCGAGATATTCTTCAAGGATGTCCAAAACTTCGTTTATGGAGATGGGGTTTTTCCCTCCGCCAAGGTTTATAATCTCATAGCCTAAGGGTTTCAGCCCAAGGATCGTCCCATATGCTATGTCGTCGATGTAGGTAAAATCCCTGGCTTGGGTTCCGTCACCGTAGATTTCAATGGGCTTGTCTTCAAGCATCCATTTGATGAAGCGGAAGATGCTCATGTCCGGTCTTCCAGCAGGACCATAGACCGTGAAGTAGCGTAAAACGGTGATATCAAGGTCGTATAGATGATGGTAGGTGTAGGCAAGGAGCTCGCTTGCCTTTTTGGTAGCCGCATAGGGGGAAAGAGGCTTATCAACCTTTAGCTCCTCGTGATAGGGTGGAGATTGCCCGGCGTAAAGCGAGGAGGTGCTTGCTAAAACCATCTTTTTTATCCCAAAATCCTTCATCAGATGGAGAAGGTTTAAGGTGCCGTTTATGTTTGCCGAAACATACGCCCAAGGGTTTTCAACGCTTGCCCTCACTCCTGCCCTTGCAGCAAGATGAATAACAGCTAAAAAGGTAATGCTTTCAAAGACTTGTCTTAAGGCTTCTAAGTCCGCAAGGTCAAGCTGATAGAATTTGAAGTTTGAGTAAGCCTTAAGACGCTTAAGCCTCCATTCTTTGAGCAATGGGTCGTAGGCATTATTTAGCTCATCAACGCCAACGACAGCATAGTTTTCTTTAAGCAAGAACTCAGCAACCCTCCAGCCGATAAACCCGGCGCACCCAGTGACTAAATAGGTCATTATATCCTCCATTGCTTTAATTTTTCGCAAAGCTGAAAGCTAAGATAAACTGACGGTCCCATGGCGTTTTGAATAAATATAAGCCTTGCCTGCCCAAGAAAATCTTGCAGGTTTGTGCAAAAGAAGTTCCTACAAAAAAGAGGAGGCATAGGTAGCTTACAGCCTCGCTCCCCTAAGAAGAGGCATTTTTTAGGCAAAGAATTTTCTAAGTCAAGGCTTTTCCTCTGCCTCTCAAGAAGAGCAAGATTTAAGAAAAACTCTTCTTTGCTAAGCTTCCATTCTAAGCCTTCGCCACAGCAAACAACTCCCTGCCTTGCACATTCAGCACAGTAGGCAAAGGACCCCGTAGTTTCAAAGGCAATGTTTGCTTGAGCTAAGGCGCTTTCCAGTTCAGCTAAGCTTCTAACCATCTCCTCATCAGTTTGAAGTTTAAGCCTTATCCTTTCTTCGTATTCCTTTTTTAGGCTTAAAAAGTAAAAGAGGCTATCCATAAAAGGTTTTAAGGGCAAGGTTCATTCTCTCTTGGTAGAGGGGTCCCCTTTGCTTCATAAAAAATGGTTCCGGTAAGGATTTTGGGATAGAAGTAGGTTGACTTGTGAGGCATAAGCCCTCCGCTTGACACAACATCCTTCAAAACCTGAGGTGAAACCCTTGGAAATAGCACAAAAAAACCTTTCTTGTCCTTCATGGTTTTTAGCTTTTCTATAGAGTTGCTAAAGAACTCAACCTTACCTTTGGCTTTGAGCTCCTCTTCGGTTTGCCCAAAAACCCTTTCAAAAAGTTTTAAAAAATTAAAAAGAGGAAGCCTTGAGAGAATAGGCTCATCCCTTTCAATCTCAGACATCACCTCCTTTTTAATCTGAAAGACCATCCCTTGTCCCTGGTAAAATAAAAGGAAAACGAAGTTTTTTTCGGCAAACCCTTCGAGAAAGGCCTCTACTTCATCTAATTTAAAACTTCTGAGCTCCTCAGCATACTCTTTCAATCTATTAAGCACACTTTCCTCGAGAGGGAAGAGATAGTGCCTGTGCGTAGGGAGCATAAACAAGCTTTCCTCCTCAAAGGGAGTAAGATAAAAAGGCACATACTGAAAATCGTAGCTCTCTTTAACCCTAAAGAGCCTTTCCATGTGGGCTTTGTAGGCTAAAGCGGTTTGATACCTGTGGTGACCGTCTGCGATGTAAATCGGTCTACCCTTAAGATGCTCCCTAAGAAAATAAATAAAATCCCTGTTTGTGATCCGATAGAGGCAATGCCTTTCTTCGTTGAAATAAACCTCAAACATCAATTCCTTTTCTTCGGGAAGGCTTAAAGTTCTAAGCCCTTGGTCCTCATATAGCCCGAAGACCTGGCTAAAGTAGCACTGAGTAGTCTTAAGTAAAGCAAACCTTTCTTCCTTTACAAAGGAAAATGTCCTCTCATGGGGAAGAATTTGCCTGTCTTCAAAGGGATGGAGCTTAACGAGCAGGATAAAACCTCTTCTTTTTAAGAGTTTTTCGGAAAACTTAAACTCAAGCTCATAGTAGTAGACGGCTGGTTTTGCATCCTTGATGAGAACACCCTTTTTTTTCCATTCTTCAAGCAAAAGTTTTGCTTTCTCTGGGTTTTCGGCAAGCTCTAAATGAAAGGCATTGTAGGGGCTAAGGCTTTTGTAGTAGGAGATTTCTTCTTGGGAGACGATGTCATATTGAGGAGCAACGACTTTTTCTAGCGGAACCTTTTTTAAGTCGTAGTAAAGACCACAGATGGGCTCACAGTCTGGCAATCTTACTCCCTTTTGCAAGTTGTTCCTTGCCGCAAAATTTGGATGGAAAGTTTACTTCACTTTTTAAGAGCTTCAAGAGAGTATAAAGACTGTTGTTATTTTTACTGCGGCAGTTCGCCCTGCACAAAAACGACCAAACGCAGTTTGCCTCTCCCCCTAGTCTTGACTTTAAAAACAACTTTTTTAAACTCAAAAAATATGAGAATAAAGGTATTGTTTCAAAGCAAAGTTAATTTAAATCTTCCTAAGGACTACCGTCGATACTTCCTCTCATTTTTGAAAAAAGTCTTCGAAAAGGCTGGCTTTGAAAAAATCTTTGAGATGAAGAAGTATAGACCCTATACTTTTTCCGTATGGCTTGGAGAGAATTTTAAGATCGATGAGGAGGTTTTTACTGATACCAAAATTTCACTTTTATTCTCAAGTGGTGACCCTGTAATCATTACCCACTTCTACAACGGTGTTCTAAGATTAAAAAAAGATAGATATAAACCAATTGGAGAACTTCTTGAAATTAAAGATGTAGTTTTGCTTCCCTATAAAAAAATCAAAGCCAATAAAGCAATTTTTAAAACTATCGGGGTCTGTGTTTTCAACAACCCTCAAGCTTCAAAGAAGGATTTTAAGAGTTGGTATATTACGCCTTATGACGATTTAGATAAGTTTAACGAAATTCTTTATCAAAGAACAAACGATAGATTTAGGTATCTAACGGGAAGGAGGGAGACACATCCTATTAGGCTTAATTTATATGAAAATTATCCAATGAAAGAGGTTATGGTTAAGCATTATAATGGGTATGTCCGCGGGTTTAAGGGGGTTTTTGAGCTCGAAGGCTCCCATGAAATTCTTCAATTTGTATATGATTACGGATTTGGAATAAGAACCGGACAAGGATTTGGATTGTTAGAATTGGTTAAGGGATTATAAAAATGGAAGATAAGATAACCTTATATCCTTCAAACTGGCTTTATAATGCAGGAGTCGTTGGATTGCTGAAGGTGTTGCAATATATTAGGATAAATTTTAAAATAGATGAGAAATTAACTATTGATCGATTTGCCATAAAGGAAAGTTATAAAGGAATTTTTAGGTATCATGAAGATGTTTTGAACGAAAGGTTTTCAATTTGGGGTAAAAACAAAAGGTATCCAAATTATATTCAATCTAGTCAGAAAGAATTTTTTGAAAATCATTATATAAAAGCATTACAAAAAGTAGAAAAAAACCAACATAAAACATGTAGCTGGTGCGAAGGTTATTTTATTCCTCAAATTTTGATAGATGATATAAAAAGTAAATTTAAAGGCAATTTTTCGTCCTTTTTAGAACAAAGAGAAAAGTTTCAAGGAATACATTTTGCTGGTTTAGGGGCAGCAATAACTGAAGTCCCTAATTCTTTTTGGAATTTAAATTTTTCGACACCAATTTGTCATCTATGTTCGTATTTAATAATTTTTAACCATCTTGCCTTTATTAAAACTTCTGAAGGTGAAATTTTTATAAATGCTCCTCATTTTAAATTAATTTGGGATTTAAAAAGCTTTGCTGAAAATCTCTTACAAAAGACAAAAGAATATGGAATAAGAAAGATTCTTGGTTCTTCACTTTTACAATGGGCAATAAAAAGAAGGACATTACTTGGTGCTTGGACGATGATGAATATTGAAGTGATTGTGAAAAAAGGAAGTATTATTGATTACTTTGACCTTCCACCGAATATAACTAAAATTTTACTTGATTATGAAATAGCCAGTTTAATTGAAGAAATAAATGAAGAAAAGATATTTGATTTAATATTAGCAGGAAATTTTTCAGAGCTTGAAAAAGCAAACTACTTTGTGTTGAGGGCGATTTTGAAGTTAAAAAAGAATGATAAAATAAGCAAAAATGATCCTATAACAAAGTATTTTACTAACTACAATGATCTAAAATATCTTAGGAGAGTTTCACAAATTTTACCTAAGCTCTACGGGAAAATTTTAGAAAAAATAGGGAGGTAAGTATGGAAGGGAAAATTGAAATTTTAATACGCGAACTACAGAAAAAAGGGCAAAATATTAGCAATAGTAACAATCTTAAAAACCTTGTAGAAGCTATAAACGACTTAGGTTTTCGACTTCTTGAGCAAACTCGTCTTGGAAACAAAGATAATGTGTATTACATGCTTTTAAGGTGCTTCCATGCTAATGGGCACGAGTTTCCAACTGAGCTTGTAGAAGCTTTTAAACCAGAAAACGAAAAGTATTTCAAAACCCTTATCTTCTCTTTTTTAGCCCCAATTTTAGGTAGAGAAGATAAAGAACCCCAAAAGTCACAGGAAACAGAAGCAGAAACTAAAGGAGGTGGAGCATGAAGAACATAACCTTAACCATTATTTTTGAAGGGTCAGCTTTAAACAGGGATGAAAAAATAGGAGGAAACATTCTTTCTATTAAAAAGCTTCAAATAGGAGGGAGAACTGTTAGTTATATAGGGAAAACAGCAATAAGACATTATTTATTTTCTACATTACATAAAGCATATAATTGGAACCCTGCAAAAGTATTAGTTTCTGGTGAAGGAGATAAAAAAGTTGTTCAATTTGATATTACCCAAGATGATATTTTAACTTCTCCTGAGCTTGATGCTTTTGGATATATGTATACTATCGGAAACCAGATGTCAATTACAAGAAAAGCTCCCGTAGGAATTACAAAAGCGGTTGCCTTAACTGAATGGAATGGAGACATGGCTTTTTATTGCAATCATGATTTAGTAAATAGAGCTATAAATCAGGGAGAAGATGCTTCCCCTAATCCTTTCAATAAAGAAGAGCATCTATCTCTTTACAAATTGAGTTTCACAATTGATGTTGAGAGATTGGGAAGGGATGAGTGGATAGTTAATGAAAAACCAGAATATAAATCTAGTGAATTAAAAATAAAAATAGGAAATAAAGAAAAAAAATTTGAAAATGTTGAAAAAGGTCAAGAAGAGAATGAATATAAAGTAAAAATAAAGAAAAATAATGAGGAAGAATTTGAGGCGACAATTAAAATTGAACAAACAAGCGATAAATATAAGGTTAACTTTGAAATTTCCGATGACGAAAAGAAAAAAAGAATAGAAAATATTTTAACTGCTATAAAAGACGGTTTATACGCCCAATCTTCGGGCGAGGTAAACACGATAGTCCCCTTATTCATAATTTCTGCTCCTGTTAAAGTTCCTTGTCCTATATTCCATCCATATATTAATTTAGAAGAAATGGAAAAATGGAAGCTTTATAGAGTTAAAGGTATTTCAAATGGTCTTAATAACAGCTGGCTTTGTGGAGAGGTTTTTATTTGGGCAGATGGAGTAAAGATAAATTATGAAGAGAAAGAAATTGATGAGAATAAAATAACAAAAGACTGGAATAAATTTCTCGAAATTTGTGGAATAAAAAATGAAGAAGTGTAATTAAAAGTAGAGGATTATGATTAAAAATAAAAAATTGCTTGAAAAGTTTGAAAAGGAATTGATTAAAAAAGAAAAAATTAATATAGAGAAAAATTTTCGTATTTTTGAAGAATTGTTAAAATTTGCCAAAGATATAAAAAGATTTTCCCAAAAGGACTGGAAAAAAGATATAGAAAATGATATAAGATACGCAAGGGCAATAAATGGAATTAAAAAAACTAATAGAAAAAATAGCAAAAGAATTTGAGAAGCATAAAATTGATTATATGATTATTGGGGGGCAGGCAGTCTTGATTTATGGTGAACCAAGATTAACAAAAGATATAGATATAACTATTGGAGCTAATATAGACAAATATTGGGAGATATTGAATATTGTTCAAAGTTTAAATTTGAAAATTTTACCTAAAGAGCCGTATAAATTTGTAAAAGACACAATGGTTCTACCGCTTCTTGATGAAAAAACAGGGTTTAGAATTGATCTCATTTTTTCATCTACAGAATATGAAAAAGAAGCGCTAAAAAGGGTAAATAAAGTAAAGATTGGGAATACTTATGTGAATTATGTTTCTGTAGAAGACCTTATTATTTATAAAATTATAAGCGGAAGAGAAAGGGATATAGAGGACCTGAAGGTCATTTTAATTAAAAACAAAAAAATTGATGAAAAATATATTTTAAAATGGTTAAAAGAATTTGAAAAAATTCTAAATAAAAACTTAAGGGAAACTTTCATGAAATTAAAGAAGAAGAGATGATAGTTCTTAAATTAAAAATCTATCAACCAACCGCCCATTATAGGATACCCTTTACCTTTGCCAGAAGGCACACTTACCCTATTCCACCCTATTCAACGGTTATCGGTTTTATTTGCAATGTATTAGGAATAAGAGACCAACAGCACGAGAATTTTGAAAAGCTAAAAGAAGGCCTATCCCTTGCCATCTATGGCAATTACGAATATTTAAACAGGGAATATATGTGGTTTAGAACTTTAAATAAAGATTCTCATGTTGATAGATTTGGTTCTTCAGAAAACAGATTTATCGACCAATTTCCTGAACATCCTGGAGGGCAAATTCCAACACGAGTAGATGTTTTAGAAAATGTAAGATTAGTGATTTATATAAGACATGAAGACGAAAATTTTATTGAGATTTTAAAAAACGCTTTTGAAAACCCTTCAAACAGATTTTATCCTATTCACTTAGGAAGAGCAGAAGACTTAGTTGTGTTTGAAGAGGTAAAAACTATAAACATTAGAGAGGAAAAGAAACCATTATACGGGAGTCTTAAAGAATATCATTTCACTTGGCTTGTCGACCCAAGTAGAGGTGAAAAATACATGAACCTTAGTTTTTATCCTGAAAATTATAGCGAATTCTTTAACAAAATCCAAGGTAGCTATCATTTAATAACATCCTTTTATAAAATTGTAGAAGGTTTTAGGGTCTTTGAGAAAATACCTGTTAAACTTTTTGAAGGTGGTTCTTTTCCGCTTTCTTTTGGGAAACCTTTCGAATTTATTTTTGATGAAAACGAAAATCTTCCCTTGTTTTTTGCTAAAATGATCTATCCTGAGGGGTAAAATGATAGAAATATGGGCAAAAAAACCCAAAGATGGAAGCATAATAACCTTAAGACAACATACGAAGGACCTATTAGACAATCTTGAAAAGTTATACAGAAAACTGCCTGACAGATTAGGCTCCATATCCAAGGAAAATTTGTTTTATTTTCTGAAATACGCTTGTTTTTATCATGACCTTGGAAAGGTTTCACCAAGCTTTCAAGAAATTTTAGGAAATAGCAGTTATTATAACACGTTTAAAAATCATTTAGATACAAAGATAAGACATAACATTCTTTCTTTGTTTTTCATCAACAAAGAAAAAGTAAAAGAAATCTGTAAATCTGATGAAGCTAAATACTCAACTTTACTTTCAGCTGTAGCCTTTCATCATTGGAGGGAAGATGAAAAAGAGTATCTGTTGGGTCTAAATGAAGATTTAATAAACACTTGTGGAAAACTACTTGAGGATAACAATGGTAAAAAATTAGAAGAAATATTAAAAGAACATTTTGAGGGGTTTCAAATAGAAGGTTTTGATGCCAAAGATTTAATAGCCTTTGATAAAGACCTTGCTGAACATATTAAAAAAGCTGGAAATCTAATAAGTGCAGGAATTATTCCACCCTACACTCTTTATTTTCTTCCAGAAAGACTAAGATTGGAAAGAGCATTAAAAATCGATTTAAATCTGTGGATATTTCTTTCTGGTTTTCTTATGAGGATTGATCACTTTTCTTCATTTTGTGAGAAAGAAGCTGAAATTTTTGAGATAGAAAAGGAATATCCTAAATTAGACTTAGAAGTTAAATTTAGTGAAAAGTTTAAAGAAAGCTTCTGGCAAAAAGAGGTAATGAACGTCATAGATGATTTTAAAAACAAAAACATTGTCTTGATAGCACCAACTGGGCTTGGAAAAACAGAATTAGCTTTCTTATGGGCAGAAGGTGAAAAATTCTTTTATACATTACCGTTAAGGGTTGCTACCAATCAGATGTTTGAAAGGGCTTGTAGTTATTTTAACAAAAACATTCATAATGATGACGACCCGTTTATTAATGGAAATGTAGGGCTTTTGCATTCAGATGCTGATTTATATATTGTTGATAAATGGGAAACCTCAAGATATACAAACTGGGATGGGGAAACGCCAAAAATTATTGAAATTTCAAAACATTTTTCCTTACCCGTAAATATATCAACAGGAGACCAAATTTTTCCTTCTGCTTTAAAATATCCAGGTTATGAAAAAATTTATGCAACTTTGGGATATTCAAAACTGATAATCGATGAGGTTCAGGCATACGACCCAAGAGCCTGTGCTATAATTGTTAAAATGATCGAAGATATTGTTTCGCTTGGTGGAAAATTTCTACTTATGACCGCAACGCTGCCAAATTTTGTTAGAGAAGAATTAGAAAATAAGGGGATAGAATTTACGGAAGTTAATCTATACGAAGGAGAAATAAGAGTGTGTGAGGAACAAAAGAAAATATGCAAAATAGAAGACATAACAAGACAAAAGCTTGAGCTAATAGAAAAGGATATAGAAGAAGATATTGATGAGATAATTGAATTAGCATGTAAGGGGAAAAGGGTTCTTATTGTTTTAAACACTGTAAAAAAAGCAATTAGTGTTCATGGAAAGATTGAGAATAGCAAGTATGACGGATTTTTGGGATTACTGCATTCTGAAATGACTTTAAATGAAAGGAAGCGAAGAGAAAAACAATTAGAGAAAGAGTTTAGTAATCCTAAACCAGAAGATGAAAAGGAGCCCAAAATCCTTGTTGCGACGCAAGTCGTAGAAGCATCCCTTGATATTGATGCCGACTATTTATTTACCGAAATTGCTCCAATTGATTCCTTAGTCCAAAGAATGGGAAGGGTAATGAGAAGGGTTGATTTGATGAATGGAAGAATAAAGGGAACTGAAAAAGAATTTAAATATGAGGATTTTTATGAAAAAGGGGAAGCGAATGTTATAGTGTATTATCAAAAAGATAAGAACAAAATTGTAGAGTCAGGTAAAGGTAAAGTTTATGAAAGTGAATTAATTCAAAAAGCTTATGAAGTTTTAAAAGATAAAAATGAAATAAAAGAAAAGGAAAAACAAAATTTGGTTATTCAATTTTATGAAAATGTTAAAATTGAAAAAAATTCAAAATATCTCCAAAAATTTTACGAAACATTGAGAATTCTTGATTCAGGTTATGTTTCTGAAAATAAAAATGAGGCACACGAATTATTTAGAGAAATCTATACGATCTCGGTAGTAGAGGAAGATAAAATTGATGAAATAATTAAGAAAATAGAAACAGCAAATAACATAACTTGGCTTTGGTTTAAGAAAGAAATAGTTGCTGAATATGTGATAAATGTAAATATGTGGAAGTTCAAAGCTCATGAGCCTAAACCTTTATGGGATAAAGTTAAAGATAAAATTAAGGATGAGACTAAAAGAGAGAAATTAGAGAGATATTTTTCTGGGATATATGTAGTTTCTAAAGCCTCTTCAGTGAACAAGGGAAATATAATTGATTGACGAAGAATTAACCATAAAAGGGATTGAAGTATCTTACTACATCGTTTGTAAAAGGAAATTATGGCTATTTTCTCATGGAATTGATTTTGAAAGATTTTCGGATGATGTCGAGATTGGCAAAATTATAAGTGAATCTTTTTTTAAAAAAGAGAAACTAAAGGAAGTAGAAATTGGTAGCGCTAAAATTGATTTTATTAAGGTGAAAGATGAAATTATCGTAAATGAAGTAAAAAAGTCCAAGAAACTTGAAGAAGCCCATATTTGGCAAACAAAATTTTATATTTATACTTTAGAGAAGTTAGGAATTAACGCTAAAAGAGGAATAATTCATTACCCAAAATTGTTAAAAAAGGTTGAAGTGGAACTATTTGAAGATGATAAAATAAAGCTGAAAGAAGCTTTTTCAAAAATAGAAGAAATAAAGCATCTTGAGAAACCACCCGCTGTTCAAGAAAAACCTTATTGTAGAAATTGTGCTTATTATGAATTCTGCTTTTCATGATGGGAAGAAATTATTACATATTTAAAGAAGGAAGGATTAAAAGAAGTCAAAATACAATTTTTATAGAAACAAAAGATTGTAAAAGACCTTTACCAATTTATGATATAGATCAAATATTTGTATTTGGAGAGATGGATTTAAATACTTCTTTTTTACACTTCATAGGCAAAAATAAAATTGTTATCCACTTTTTTAATTACTATGGATACTACACAGGAAGTTTTATACCAAGAGAGGGAAATATTTCAGGAATCCTTACTGTTAAGCAAGTAGAACACTATTTAGACCCCAACCGAAGAATTTTTCTTGCCAAAAAATTTGTAGAATCAGCAGTTCATAACATGAAAAGAAACTTCGAGAAGAGGGAAGGATTTGATGAAGAAGTTGAAAAAATGAAAGAATTATCCAAGAATATTCCTAATTGCACTACTATAAATGAATTAATGAGCTTGGAAGCACATATTAAAAAAATTAATTACAAATGCATAGAAAAAGATACAAATTGGGAATTTGAAAGAAGAAGCATCAGACCTCCTCATAATCCTCTTAACGCTATGATTTCTTTTGGGAACTCTTTAGTTTATGCTCATATTTTAAAAGAAATATATGAGACACCGCTTAACCCTACAATTAGTTACTTACATGAGCCTTTTGAAAGACGATATTCCCTTGTCCTTGATATAGCAGAAGTTTTTAAGCCTATTTTATGTGACAGGTTAGTTTTGAAACTAATTAACTTAAATATTATAAAAGAAGAACATTTTGAAAAATCGCTTAACTTTGTTTATTTAAAAGAAGAAGGAAGAAAGATATTTGTAAAACATTTTGACGAACTTTTAGAGGAAAGAATTCTGCATAGAAAACTAAAAAGAAAAATAAAATATAAAAGCCTAATAAAATTGGAGCTTTATAAACTTGTAAAACATTTTTTAGGTGAAAAACAATATAATCCGTTAAAGGTTTGGTGGTAGTATGAAAATCATATTGATCTATGATATATCTTTGATAGAAAAGGAAGATCAAAAAAGATTAATAAAGGTAATGAAAATAGCAAGAAAATATCTTCATCATATTCAGAAATCTGTTTTTGAAGGGGACTTGACTTATGGCAAGCTAAAAAGACTTGAAAATGAAATACTTAATGTGGTGGACAAAAAAAGAGACAGTGTAATAATTTATACATTTCCTGACGGAGTTAATTTTGAAAGGCATATTTTAACCGATGTCGAAGACCTAACAGCTAATATTTTATAGATCTTTGAAAAGTGAATATTGGCGGGTAACTTTACAAATAGGGTTTTTGAACTTATTTAAAAGGTTGAGCTTTGACGCAAAATTTTGATAGGCCCACTTAGAAAATGCTTAATATTTCTTATAATCAAATGCGGTTTCAATCCACCAAAGAGGAATTTAAACTTCTTTATAAAAGCTACACGAGCCATTCACAACCCCGTTTCAATCCACCAAAGAGGAATTTAAACTTACCTCTACCTCTACACACTTCACTAACTTACTCGGTTTCAATCCACCAAAGAGGAATTTAAACTTTGTTATGAGGGATTTTAGTTTTATTCAGGTTTGGGTTTCAATCCACCAAAGAGGAATTTAAACTGGGCTAAGTGGAGTAATGCGTATAAAATGGGGTTTGTTTCAATCCACCAAAGAGGAATTTAAACCTATCACTATCTCCGCATCTAAACTTCCCTCCCCAGTTTCAATCCACCAAAGAGGAATTTAAACTTCTTATAATCCACGGAAAACCAAATGCAATCCCGTGTTTCAATCCACCAAAGAGGAATTTAAACGTTCTTTCCTAAAGAAAACCTTTGCTGATCCTGCGAAGTTTCAATCCACCAAAGAGGAATTTAAACTTTTCTTATCTGCATATTTTTGGTTTATCTTTACTTGTTTCAATCCACCAAAGAGGAATTTAAACGAGGAATTTGCAAGTCCTTCAACTCAAGCTCAACGAGTTTCAATCCACCAAAGAGGAATTTAAACCTGGCTCATACCACCAGAGGAGACTATCTTTTTTCTTGTTTCAATCCACCAAAGAGGAATTTAAACATTCTTGGGCTTGCGACCAATTTAGAAGATACTAAGGTTTCAATCCACCAAAGAGGAATTTAAACTTTGTTTTCAAGGGGTGCCAAATTCTCAAACGGGGAGTTTCAATCCACCAAAGAGGAATTTAAACGATGAAAGGCTTTATGTATTTGTGTCAAGCAGCATTGTTTCAATCCACCAAAGAGGAATTTAAACGTGAGAGGGTGTTATTGGAGGTACTGATTGAAGAAATGTTTCAATCCACCAAAGAGGAATTTAAACAAATACCTTCGCCCGTAAGCCTTCACCCTCAATATGTTTCAATCCACCAAAGAGGAATTTAAACTTTTTAAAGACGGCTACAAGGTCTATCAAGCTATATTGTTTCAATCCACCAAAGAGGAATTTAAACTTGATGTGGTCTTCGTGCTTCAAGTAGCAAAGAAGATGTTTCAATCCACCAAAGAGGAATTTAAACTTGGTAAGGCTCGTATTCGTCTGTTTCTTCGTTATAGTTTCAATCCACCAAAGAGGAATTTAAACTCGATGTGGAATTGCCAGCCTAAAAGGTCAAGCAACCGTTTCAATCCACCAAAGAGGAATTTAAACAAATAATCTAATACTAAAAGCTACGAATTTAAGTGTGTTTCAATCCACCAAAGAGGAATTTAAACATCGACCAGATAGGTCGGCATCATTGC
>WYEB01000267.1_pt1 | contig 19793 bp, 23 predicted proteins | sample 6343061 | NCBI WGS metagenome assembly WYEB01 (sample SAMN13812332, study PRJNA600296) | hot springs metagenome | biome: ENVO:00000051; feature: ENVO:00002007; isolation source: sediment sample from Evening Primrose shelf | place: USA: Yellowstone National Park, Evening Primrose Hot Spring ... | reverse complement strand
GAGTGGAAAATGTTCCATTATGAAGCCCCGTTAGGATGCCTCTAGCTTTGTTAAATGGCACCACGCTACCAGGGTTGGATACACTACCGTTTTAGCTACATGGCTCTAAGTCCACGTTAATAGCGGCTCTCCTAGTAGCTCCTCCTAGTTAACCTAGTCGAGATCCTTAGACCCAGATCCCTCCTAGCCGAGTACCTGAGTATATTGGGTAGTGTGCCACGGAAGAGCGGGTCGTGCACCATCTTACCCGCGTAGGCTTTGATCAGTGTATGCGGCTTCAATTTGTATGGCGCCTCCACGAGGCCTCTCCTGATGTGGCTGCAGGACTCTAGTAGTGTTTCAAGCGACCCCTCAACACCGTGCTCGACGGCTATACTCCACGCCCTCTTGTTGAGCCAGCTCCAGGCTACCAGGCAGTCCATTAGTAGAACCATGTGCTCCTTGTACACTGCGTGGGCGGCTGCGACGGCAACCTCACCCTCCCTGCTCAGAGCCCTGGCTGCGGCACCGTTCAACTCTATCTCCTCCGCCTCCTCCCTTATCAGTCTCCCCCCGTCCATGTAAACCACCCAGGCGAAGGATGGCTGGGTGTACAAATCCACTATGAACCCGCTCCTCTCCATCGTCACGGTGTACGGCTCTTGGACTACAACCCTGAAACCCCTGTCCCGGAGGGATGCCACGCTTGCCGGTATGTGTCTAGCCTCCACTAGTATGTCCAGGTCGACTGAGACATGGTCCACGGGCCTCCTAAACTTGTATAGGGCGTAAGTAGCCCTCGCGTTCTCCAAGACCCCGACAACCTCAACCGCGTTCCCCATGAACCAATTGAACCTAGCCTCTTCACGCTCTAACTCCCCGGCGAGAGCCCCGCCCAGGCTTCTAAGGTAGGGTAGGAGGAGCTTGTTCAACCCGGCTCTCACGGCTAGTTTAAAAGCCTCTTCCACGCCTGGTTTGTACGAGCCCTCTATCACCCGGAGTACCTTCAGAGACTCGCCTCCCCCATGCAAGCTAGCACACCCTTCAAGACCTCCCTCGGCCCCTGCAACCCCGTGTCTACTCTGCAGTTGGAGACGTATTTAGCCAGGGTGTTGTAGACGGCTAGCTCCCTGGCGAGGAATGAGCGCGGTACGTCGGCTCTCCTGGCTAGTGTCTCCAGGTCTGCGTAGAGGTATATCGGCTTCTCGCCTACTGCCAGCCTCAGGAGGAACCTACCGTAGATTGTCCCGAGGAACTCGGGGTACCTTAACGTGGCTACAACCCAGACAATGAAGTCTAAGACACCTCTATCACACAACACAACCCTGTAGAACAGGCTGAGAAGCCTCCTGGAGAGCAGGAAGGGTAGGACGCCGGCGAACTCGAGTATTGAGAAAACCCTTCTAAGAGGCGGGGGAGTGCGGGTCTTGTAGTACGGGTTATCCAACCCCTTGAACACCGCGAACCTTGATAAAAGCCTGTAGAGCAGTGAGACATGGAGGTGGCTACCTCTAAGCCACGAGGTGGACACAGTGGTTCTCCGGGATAGATACGGGGAGAGCATCCTCAAGACAGTGGTCTTACCAGACCCGTCGGCACCGGATAAAACGACTATCCCGCCCACTGGAACCACGGTTAGAGAAATACGCCTAGAATCCTAAATTAATGCGTTCCAGTAAGAGAACCTTCTAGGTTTTGAAGATAGACAAGCGTCTTCCAATTCGAATTGCGCTTTCTTATCCAAGCGATTTTAATCGAACTTGGTGAACCTAGGACTCGAAGTCGGATTCCGCTTCCTTGAAGGGAGGCGTTTTCCATCTCTCGCTTAATATCGCTTCTTCTCTAAACGGCTATACAGCGGGAAATCCGTGAGCAAGGCCCAGTAGTATTCGTGGAGGATTGCAGGGAAAATCTAGGCTTCAACACTACAATAGCGTTGGAAAATTCCTATACTTGGAAAAGCAATACGAGGAGAGGGGTTTCCTAGAGGTCTTCCATAGAAGAGATCCCTGAATTACAGCTGATCTCAACGTTGGGGAAGCTTATACTAATAGAGGTAAACATGAAAACGCGTGATCCAATACAATCTCGGTTCCCCATCGCTGAAAGCAAGGCTCTCCAATATATTTTTCAACTCTAATGCCCATGAAGCCTTCTCGACTATCCTCTACCTCCTCCCCTGGCATTTACTCGTAATAAAAGGTTTTTGTTTGATCTACCTATACAGCAATAAGTTTTGCGTCTTTATAGTTGTTTATTCACGTATTCGTGATATCTTCTCATCGCCTCCTCGGGGAACGGGTTTTTGATTTTTAGCCCCTCTACTTTTTCAAACTCTTTGTCGAATGTATACACGGCATTCTCGCCGATTGTTTTTGCCAAGGACACTATGTATCCATCCCATGGCTTGATGCGATAACGCAGTGCGTAGTCAAGGGATTGCACAACATTAGCCATGGGCACATGGGGGTAGAAGGCGGGAACTCTGTTTCAAGTAGCTTTACAACACGCCGTTCAACTTCTTCAAAAGGTATTCGCAAATACCTTGTAACTACATGTGTGGCACCTATAATACTCGTTAGAGGTATAGCTGCGTTAACTTCCTGTGCTAGTATTTTTGAAACGAATTCGACAGCGAGCTTGTATAGTGGGTTGGGAAATAGTGAAGCAACGATGATGCAGGTATCGACTACTCCATCAGGATAATACGCCGAGTTTTCTCTTAGCATACTCCTCGTCGTGGTAGTCCCATTCCTCTATGGATGCTGTGTATTCCGGCTCCGGTGGTGGATTCTCAAGCATAAACCTCCTCCACTCCTCAACCTTCTTCTTTAGCATTAGGCGCCTCTCCTCTTCCTCACGTTTCATTACACTATTATCAGATAGTTTGAGACGTCCAGTCCCGACAGAAGCATTCATAGGTAAGCTTCCCCGTTCTAAATGCTCCTCTAATACCTTCTAATAACATTTCCTATAAACAGGTCTAATAACACTGTCTTATGAACCGGTGACCCGCCAGACATTATTTAAGGCTACGTACTTAACAATTGTATGGTATTCCTTGGTGTACCCTTATGAGCGTCCTAGTATCTATTAGGGTTCGCAGGGAGATCGTGGAGTTGGCTGATAAAATGGTTAAGTATGGTCTTGCGAGGAGTAGGAATCACGCGTTCAATATATTGATCGAGAGAGGGCTCCCCCACGTTAAAGAGGAGGTCGAGTACTGGGAGGGCGTGTACAGGAGGGTTGAGGAGTTGAGGGAGAGGGGGTTTAAGCTCAGCCACGGCGGCTTGAACGAGTTGCTGGCTGAGGATCGGGAGCGTTGACTAGTGATACCTGTGTATACCTCGACACAAACGTTGTCATAGCCGTTATCGATGAGAGAGACCCCAACCACGATAGCGTGGTGGAGACGCTCGGTGGAATCAGTGGTAGGAGGCTTGTATCCAGGTTGACGCTGGTTGAACTAGCCTCAGTTTACTCGAGGGCAGGCCTCGAAGACCCAGTAGCGCTGGCCATGTACTCTGTCGAGAAAGCCGGGGCAGGTGTCGCAGTGTTAGACTTCAACGAGGTCTTAGAGAAGGCAGTATTACACGCTGGTAGGCTGGGGCTTAGAACACTAGACCTGCTACACGTAGTCGCCAGCAGCATGTTAGGGTGCAGAGCATTCATCACCCTTGACACGGATATCATCAACAAGTCCGTGAGAATAGGGGAGGAGCTAGGCGTAAGAGTAGCCGAAGCAAGCTAACTCTGCATATCCCGAGCGAATGAGGCCTGATCCAAGTAAAACAAGTAAGAATCTAGTTCTAAGTCATACGATCACTCTTATATGTAGACCTTAACGCGATCTTTTGACATCCATTCACATATGTAGAGGGGTTGCAAATTCCCCTTCTAACAACCATGTGAGCCTTATGAAAAGATACAAACGTTGAATGTTGCAATAATTCGGAGATCCATAACCATCATTAAAGTGTATATCAGCCTACATCGAAGCATCTCATTTTATGGAGTAATTAAATAAATCCTTGAAGCGCTTTACCGAGCATAAACCTTACGAGTCTTGCGGCTCTCACACAATTTAACCTATTAATATTTTCCAGCTGACGATTATTCCTCTCAGCTCTAGTGTAAAATGACAACATCCATCTCTAAAGGGTGGGAGTACTTCATGAAAGTAGATGGTTTGCCTACTATGTAGTAGTGTTAGTAAAAATGGGATCTATACTTGGAAAATTCCAAGGAATTAAAGTCGTTTCTAAATTGAGACGTAGAACATATAAAATATAAAAAGAGAAAAATATAAGAAGTAAAAATGTAAAAAGTGTTCTAGGAGACTTAAACTTGGGAGCCCTCACGCCTCCCAAAGTTATCACGATAACTAATCAAAAGGGGGGTACAGGTAAAACTACGCTTACAGCACTTCTCGCGTATGGACTGGCACTCCGGGATCGCAGAGTTTTACTCTTGGATCTAGATCCTCAAAGCCATTTATCGTCACTATTTTTGAAAATAAACGATATAGAAAATGTAGCAAATGGAGTTCTTGAATTAGCTGCCGGAGGACGCTTTGAAATAAAAAAAATACGAATAGCGTCAAACAGAGTGAAGGAGATAGGTTTAATACCGTCTGGTATAAATTACATTCTCAATGTTTATAGGGGTCAAATACCCGCGTGGGATCCCAACGCTATATATAAGCGAATAATGAGAGAGCCTGCCATAACGAGATACTATGATTACATTATATGTGATACCCCTCCTGAACTATTCCCTCCTACAATATGGGGGCTTTATGCAGCAGACTACTTAATTATACCCACGAACTTAGAGGAACTATCTCTCGCTGGAGTTAAAATATTATTTAAAGAAATTATACCCGATGTAATTCTCAACAGTAAGAAGGAGCTAAAAGTGTTGGGTACGGCTATAGTCAATGTGACTAGAAAATATAAAACGGAGACGATTAAGGCTCTAGAGGATAAGTTTATAAAATTCATTAAACACTTGCCTTCTTCAATTTACAATAGAGTATATAGAAACCCGTTCTTTGAAACCATAATCTTTAGGCACTCAGAACTAAAAGACTTATCCTACAGGCCTAGAAGGTGGGAAATACCATTGAGTAGGATCATTGAGACTTCAAGCGAGCTTAAGGACGAGGTATTAAGATTTGGAAAGGAGGTAGAAGAGAGAATAGAAAGATTTGAGGGATTACTATGAACAATGTAGAGGTAAAAATTAGGCTTCCCAAATACCTAGCCGATTGGCTCAATGAGTTTTCCAGGGAATTAGGTAGAACGCCAGATGACTTCATAGGAGAGGTGTTACATAGATACTATGACGCTTGGAAAATTGGAAGAGAGGCTGTAACTACGGTAACAAACTTAAGATCACTATCCATGGAATTTTTGCAAATGCACAAAAACGATCATAGAAAAACCATTGTTAATCATTTTGTGAAGTGGGCCGAAGAAAGAAGCCTAGGAATAGATGATCTCAACGAAAACGCAATAACAGAGTTCCTCGCGCACTATGCTTATTCAAGAAACATTAAAAAGGATAGTCTGGACAGCTATAAAGGATTATTGAAGAAATTCATCGAATTTATTAAAAGCAAGCGTAGTTAGTTGGGAAGACCTTTGATCCATTATTTTCATTTTCCAAGAACCGATTTTTAGCTTTGGTATTTTAAATTTCTGCGTTTATTTTTAGGATATTTGGTATTAAGTTCGCTGTATTACGTGAAAAGCTTAGAAGACAATACTAGGCCTCTGATCATAGCAGTCTCACTAATATTAAAAACCAACACGCTTACCTGCATAACCTTGCTTTATAACGATAATAACATTGATAGCTTAAGGCGAGGGGAATCTTATTGGAGGACGGCTACTGGGACTCTCCGAGCTCATTAAGAGGCTTAGAGATCCCTTCCCATATGATCGGGGAAAATAGCAATAGTTAAGAAGCTTGAAGAGCTATGGGAGAAGGCGGTAGCAAGTGCGAGGATCTCGTTAATAAGGGATTTGTGATTATGACTAAGAGTGGTAAGTGAATTGAACCACTGAAGGTTTTCTGCCCTCTGAGTAACAACCGGACGAGAATGTTGAAAGACTGGTTAAAGCAGGCTCTTAGATCCAAGATCTAGTGGAGTTTATGGAGCCTATATTCATCGGAAGTATTGACAAATAGGTTAACCATATTATTGAAGGACATAATCCGGTATTAGATGTTTGTTGCTCAGCACCCATTCAAACGTGTGTCTCAGCCCTTGCTCGAATGGCCTGGGTTCTAGTTCCAGCAACCTCTTCATTTTTTCCGTGTCTGCGTAGCCTCCCAGTGGGTCACCTTTGGGTCTAGAACCGTACTTTATCTCAACATCTACCCCAAGCTCCTCTCGAACCAGGCTCTTTATCATTATTGCTAGATCGTCGATTCTTGTCGGCTTTCCTGTGCCAACATTTATCACCTCTCCTTCAACACCGTTTCTCTCGGCTGCTCTCACGTTAGCCTCTGCCACATCTTCTACGTGTATGAAGTCTCTTACCTGGCCCCCACCATAGACTATTAGCGGCTTCCTATTCAACGCTCTCATAAGGAATATCGCCACCACCCAGCTATGACTCCTCGGCTTGGGGATTTGCAGTGGCCCGTAGATACTGAAGTATCTGAGGGAGACCGTTGGAAGCCCGTACAACGTGTAAAACAGTCTTGCCTGGGTCTCACCCCATAGCTTAGAGTTAGCGTATGTTGATAGAGGGTTAGGTTTCATGTCTTCTCTAAACCTTGGTGGTTCCCTCGGCGAAGGCTGGGGTTGATCACCATAGATAGCTGCTGAGGAAGAGAACACGTATCTCTTCACCCCAGCATCTAGAGAAGCCTTTAATATATTATATGTACCAATAATATTGGTTCTAAAATCTTCATCGGGATTGTATATCGTGGCTGCAACATCAGCGTAGGCTGCCAAGTGAAATACCATATCTACTCCTTGAACCACTTTCTTAACAATATCTCTATCAGCTATATCCCCTTTTACGAATTCAACTCTATCATCGGCCGAGATATCTCTACAATATACCTCCAACTGGTTGAACGGGTAAGCGGAGAGATTATCAATAATCCCCACATGGGCTACTCCCCGCTGGAGGAGTTTTCTAACCACAAAGCTACCTATATGCCCGCATCCACCCGTCACTAGAACTGTTGTACGATTCCAGTTAACCATGTACAACCCCTATAATTTCATCCACGCTCTTACTCTATTGTGACCTTGTTAAAAACCTATGCTATCCAATTCCACTATAAGACCGCATTCTAGAGTTTTAAAATTCTCAGTAAATCACCACTGTATGGAACCATATATCTCTTAATCTCCCTATCAGATCTCTTCCTCAGTTTTTGTACCTGAGCCCTCTTACCCATTATTTTTCTCAAGTTCTTGAAGGGCCATATCATTGCCCTCACTATCTGCAAACCGTATACTTTATTGCCCGTGGAGAAGAAGTAGATGGTTGTCAAGAGGTACTCCAAGTATGTTACAAATAATGTGATTAACATATTTCCGACGCCATAGTTCTTCATCAACGTGATCAACCTGTTCCTTTTATTCAAGTAGTAGAACTCGGGTCTTGGCCTTCGAGCTCCTATTCTATCTCTTGAAGAAGCACCTGATTTATGATAAATCGTGGATTCCGGCACATACAGGGCTTTATATCCTGCTAGATATAACCTCCACCCTACATCTATATCCTCGTAGCCAAATATGTACGATAAGTCGAATCCACCGATTTCCAGAAGTATGTCGCGCCTAAATATAGTTAGAACCCCCATGATATAGGCTGGCTTATTGTATTGACCATAGTCGACTTCGTTAACACCCCGTGTGTAGTTGTTGCCGAAGTAGTCTATCCATCTACCTGCAGCCGCGCTGTCATCGAATCTATCGCGGTCATAGAAGCTCTTGTATTTCGCGTCTGCGGCTGCAAGCCAGGGCATTTTCTCCAGGGCTTCAACTAGGGGTGCAAGCCAGTTTTCGTTAACCTCAATATCGTTATTCAATATAGCCACGTATCTACCTCTTGCAACTAGCACTCCAGCCATGTAGCCTCCGGCGGTGTACATGTTCTTGCTGAGCCTAACTATTTTTACTGAAGGATAGTTTTGTTGGACGAACTCCACGCTACCGTCAGCGGATCCGTTGTCAACTAATATGAGCTCGAAATTCGGGTATCTCGTTCGCAACAATGAGTCCAGGCATGTCTTTAGATGATGCTTACCGTTATAATTTAAGACTACTATGCTGACTAGAGGGTGCTTCTCTTTCTCAATATCAGACCTGCTACTCATTACAGTCCACCTGTAAATTATGGTAGGCGGAGATGCTTTATTCCGATTTCAATCTTTTGCCCTCTACACGTATAGGTGAATAAGTTGAAGAAGTATTTAACGAGAGTCGCATACTTGACGTCGTAGTGCGTCACGTGCCCTCTTCTACGCCAAAACAACGCTAGCTTACTCCAATCCCTTTCAATGAAGTAAACATGAACTCTCTTTGCCCCGGAGAGAAAGCTTAGGAGAGAGATGTCTAGTCGCATGAGTACTTCAACATGCCTCGGCTTAAACGCCTTCTTATAATACATTAAATTGTAATAATTCGCCCACTCCAAAGAGAGCCACTCATCAACAATGATGCGCCTAGACGTTAAAGCTGATGCAACGAGTAGAGAGAACCTCACATACTTGTAGATAACCTCCAATAGAAAATTGATAAAGGTCGTCTTCTCCAAAAATCTCGGATTAATAAGTAATATAGGGTCTCTTCTCTCTCGCTTCACCACTTGTAAAACCTTAAATCCCTCAGACCTCCCCACGTTACCGTGCATATTCGCTGAAGGTGTTATATGAAGCAAAAACCCTGCATAGAGGTTTAGAAGCCCGAGACGCTTAAAACTATAAACCTTACAACTAAACTTCTTCGCTAAGAACGTTGCTATCGTTGACTTTCCTGAGGCAGGGGGGCCATCAACGATTATTATCATGCTCAACCACTAAGATTTCAAAAGAAAGGAACAAATATGAACAATTCGTGACTTAAAGGCATTTTATTCCTATACTCTAGGTATCCATAGAAGCTTTTTTAACATGAAGAGAGCCCTTCTAATTCCTCATCCACCAATGATTCGGAAACCATAGTTGCTACCTTCATGCGTTTTATATATGGAAAAAGCATCTATCGGTAACTCTCAACAATGGAGATACTGATATAAGAAGCTTTTAAAAGTTAGAAAGTCTGCTTCCTTCTTAGACATGTATTTCACTATTTCCTCGAAGAGTTTGTAGGATTTATCGTCGTAAAGTGTAGCTGGATGCAGATACCAGCTTAGCAGAGTTCTCCTTTTAACCATGAGATCTACTATTTTGATCCACCATCGTAGAGAATTTACGCTAAAGTCGGTTATATTGGATTTCACCATGACCAAACCGTCTTTATATGTTATGTTTTGAAACATTCTATGGTCTACACGCACGGTTCTTAATCCATGCTTTGAGAAAATTTGTGTTTTCCCCACTAGATTATAGGGGAAGGCGAACGAAACCGGTTTAACCCCGTATGATTCCAATAATTCAATAGACATGGTGAGATCCCTCTCCGCAGTCTCGTCGTCAACCAAGGGGTAGGGTATGTGCGAGAACGAGTGTGACGATATTTCATGTTCAACACCAGATTTGATTGCCTCTTTGACGAGATCACCGTAGTAGAACTCCGGGTACTCCACGTAATTAGATGCGGGATCTAAAAAGTGCCAATCGTACTCACCAACATGGAAACCATACTTTCTATTTCCCCTCACTATCCTTATGAGAGTTCTATGGCCTCTGCATTCTTCGAGTAGCGCGTGTCCTGTGGCAAAGAGTGTGAAAGGAGTTTCGTAAGTGTAGGAGACACTCAACAATCTTCTGAAACCTACCCTACTTTTATGCCCTATATTTTTAGCGACATCGATCTCTCGGATATAACTATCGAGAGGACTCTCCACATCAAAGCTTACGAGAATGACTGGACCGAAGTCTAATTTGTTATTTAATAGCAAATCAGCCAAAACCTCTAGAAAACCTATAAGTTTACGAATCATCAGCATTCTTCCACCAGGAGGTGGAGTTTATATTGAATGCCCTAAGCAGCTTATTATTTTTCCGATGGGGACACCTAGAGACGATATCAAACGCAGTCCCCTATCTAAAAATCCTCCCCTCACATGAACCACGATATAGCCTTTCTTCAGATCTCCACCGAAACCCCTCTTGAAGAGTGCGGGACCCCCGCTAGCTCTCAGGTAGTCTTTTGAAACCCCGCCTAGAAAATATCTCTCATAGCCTTCTTTCTTCAGGATGCTCATAATCGAAAACTGGAGAGCAGCGGGAAGTTTGTTTTTCTCTGCATTGTAGGTAGAAGCACCCAGCCACCAATAAGCCATAGGAGACTTCAAATAAGCATTAGAGACAAAAACCGCTACACCAGCCCCAGGCAATGAAGACCGACCTTCGATGAAGAAGAAGCGGAGAAGATTCTCCTCTGATAATATCCTGTAGACTCTTAGTATGTTTTCAGGACTATAGTACTTGTAGAGCGCTAAGAGCTCTTTGGAATTCTTCCACTTACTCTCAAATACTATTTTCGCAAACTGATATCTTAGAAGCTCTGAGAAGTAGTGTGCTCCGCTCTCGTCGCTTTTCTCATAGACAATACCCCCTAGATAGGGATCTTCATTGAATTTTTCCAGCAATTTACCGTCGTCTAATCCGAGAGCCTTCCTTAATGTATATCTTGTCCTTTTTTCGAAACCATAGTATATCTCACTCAGTTTTTTCTTTAAATCTATGTACAGGTCGTATCTATCTTCGATAAATAGCTGTTTTTCAACCATATAGGAAAGAAAATATCGGTTTTCATCGTGAGGATGAACCCGCATAACGAAAACATGATAGTCAAGAGTACTATCCATTTCATTAAAAATATCTTCGTTGTTTCCGCCAAGGGCATCCTCTACTATGATGTTCGGAGGAGATGGAGAGTAGGCTACTTTAAGTTTTTTCATCTGTAAAGAAACAACCGGTATCAAGACCTGTTCATTCAAAAGAACGTAAAATTTTCTAGGTTGAGGTAGATCCCGTGTTATGTAATCTAGAAACCATGGTAAGGCGAATAGGGAGTCTAGTTTCATGTTTTTCTTTCTCAACATTGCCTTAATACTTCCCGAGCTTAAAAGTTCAATCATGGTTTCAGGCGTTTTCAATGTTCCGCATTATATCTCCTATAAATTAGCGTATACTCTCAGATAGTTAATTGCCGTATCCCTCAGTTGTAGTTCCTTCACAACTCTATTAACAGCTTTTCTACTCATTGTTCTCATAAGTTTTTCATCGTTCAATAACTCTACTATTTTTTCAGCAAGATCTAGTGGATCGTTGTAATTATATAGTAAACCACTATCCCCTATTGCTTCAGGATTACTGCTCGCCTTATTAGCTATTGTTGGAACTCCGCATGCCATTGCCTCAAGCATTGCCATTGAGCCGAATGCTTCACTTGTGGAAGTATTCACGTAAACATCTACTGCTCTGTAATATGGAGGGAGCTTTGTTAGCGGGGTCCAGCTCTCATCGAATAAAACATGTTTGTCTAAGTTCAATTTCCTCGCCAGCTTCTTAACTTTCATTTTATAGGCTTTATCTACAGCCCGGGTTTTAACCAACACCATGAGATTTTTGTACGATTTAAGAACTTTGGGGATCGCATATAGAAGCGTCTCGATCTTTTTCTCGGGGGATAGCCTAGCATTCCATAGGATTATTTTTTTGTCTCCTGGAAGGCCAAGAAGCCTCCTTGCCTGATTTTTAGAGTAGGTAAGCGGGTTAAACAGCTCTACGTCGACTCCGTGGTGTATAACATGGGTAGGTTCAAAATCGCATTTATTGCGTAACATGTGCGCGGCATGAAAACTCACGGCTACAAAAGCGTCTAGTTTGGAGTACAATTCTTCTAGAGCCTTGCAACCCTGCGTATTTATGTTATCGGGAGAGCCGTGGAGGACGAATAATTTAGGTATTTTCAGTTTTTCAAAATAAACGAGATGCTCCGGTGAGTTAAGGTGGATGACATCGTATTTGTGAGGCTTTTGAACCATATGGTTTAATCTACTGACCTCAAGCAAACTGCTCAAACGCTGTTTGTCAATGAAATCTACACCGCTTTTGTATATAGCTGCTCTTAATCTCTTTGGAGGTCTGTGAAGATAATAATATCCTCCCATGAAAATAGGGAACAACCCTGTCAGCAAGCGGATTTCTTCGATTTCTTCCATCCTTGTCAAGTAGTGAGGTAATGCGAAGTTATAATGTACTAGAACCCCGATTGTTTGAAACAGTATTTTCAAGACTAGGCCGCTTCAATGTATAAACTAAAGGAAGCCCCAAATTCTAGGCAATACATCCTCATCATAATTTCCGAGCTCCCAATATTCTGGGGACGGTTGCTTTTTCAAAGGTCTCTTCCAATTTTTCAACACCCTTCTTGCTATACCGTATAATAGTACACGTTATATCCTTCATATATCAAAACAGTTCCTCGAACGGAGTCCAATAGAGAGGAAAATCCCATCATAGACTCAATCCACAGTAAATACGCATAGCCTACACTATCGTTTCGAACTACGAGTAGATCTGGCGGCACACCCTGTTTTACAGGGCTGAGCGTTAGGTTCTCTTGGAACTGCATCGCCCCTAGTGCTACCCCCACCCTTTGATCCGTGACGACCGATATCCCTTGTGGCAGTAGCCGGCTTAATACCTGCGAGAACTCCCAGGTATTGTTATCCGCCCATCCTATCCCGAGCACAAAAGTGTTAGCTGAGTGCGTGAAATCCTGCACGCCGTAAACACCTGCCCAAGCTACTATAGTGACAAGGAAAAGTGTCGCTACTAGCTTATCCCTGAATCCTGTGGCAAGATAGTCTGCGACGAAAGGTAAGAGGAGTAGATATAGCCAGTAGAAGTATCTTCCACCCAGCCATGTCGCCTGGCGGAGCAAGTAATTCAACGTGGTACCAGCTAAGCCCACTGAACTCAGAAACACCGAGGTCGATAATGTACTCCCCTTATTTTTACTTATGAGTAATTTCGGGAGTTCGTATGTGAGCGCCGAGGCAGCTAGGGATGGTAGTAGAGCCCATGAAACATAGAATATGGTGTATGGGTTGGCGGAATACCAGGTGGGCGATATACTGAAAGGTGCTATAGCTCCCGATAGAAATCTCATTAAATCCTCGAGACCACCTACAGCACCTCTAAAAACAGCGTTTGCCGCATACGTGAAAGTTAGGTAGATGAGGCCGACTACAAGTGTTAGAGTGAGCGTGGACTCAACGTTATTCCTGTTAATGAATTTTTTCACAAAGAGTAATGGTATGAGGAGGGTTGAGATTAGTAAAAGGTATGTGACGTGGAAAACAATGCCAGCCAGAGTTAGTATCGTTGTAGTCAAGTACAAAGCGGATTTGTCCCCAGGTGTAGAGTCTAAGATGAGGCTTGAAGCAATTAAAGCTAGGGCTATTGAGAAACCCTGTGTGACTATTTGAGCTAGGGAGAGAGGCGGGGTGATAGAGAAGAGGATTAGTGAAATAAGCGCGGTCTTCCTACTCTTCGTAAGCTTGTATGTGAGCAGGTAGATGCCTAGCGTGTACAGGAGGTAGAGTGTGTACTTCAGCGTCAAATAGTATATCGGTATCTCATTCACATCCTCAAGCGAGAGACCCGTAGCAGAGGCCAGTATCCCTGAAAGAGCTGGCTCTGCGTGGAATAGCTGGTAGTAATCGTTCTCAAAGTATCTGTAGGGTATCCACCTGCCATCCCTAGCTATAGCGACAGCGAAGCCAACAGTAAACCTCGCGTCATCGCCCAATGGGTATGAATTGAATAACACTACCACCGTGTAGGGGATAAGCGTCAGCAGGAGAGTTGAGAGAAACCCGTTATAGTCGTGGATCTTAACAAGCAACAGTAAGACCACGCCGAGAAATATCGCGTTTAAATAGGGGAAGAGAACTATAGATCCGTTATACAGCAATATAAGCGTTAGCACAACGTATAATAACGCAGTAATGATTTCAACAGATTTCGCAACGCCTTTGCGTGGAAGAGTGTTTGCAAACTTGTTTTTCTCAAACCTTAGAGCAAAAAAGAGAATTAGACCGGCGAAATACAGCAGTAAAGCATATCTTACAAGAGGTTGCCTAGATAGCGAGTTTAAAATATTCAACATAGTCATCCCAGTCTAAATACTTGCATCATTCAGTACCACCTTTAGCCTGAGATGATGATAGATTCTTTCATCCCCTTCTCTTTTCGCATTTATACTGTTGATTCTCGAGCCTTTACCGCGACAATTATTAATAACTGTCTTAGGCTCGGCCTTAGTTTAACTAAGGAGTATGCTAAGAGCCTTAAGGTGTTTAGTTTTGTAGGCTTCTTTAAAGCAATCCTCACCAGGTCTTTGAAGCTTGAGACTCCTAGATGCTCCTCTGGATCGGCATCAATAAATGTTAAGTTGTTTACCGTTGAGTGATGAGCCTTTATCACCTCGAATCCTGCCTCCCTAAGCAACGATACCACTTCCTTCATTGTGTACTCCCTCACGTAGTAATGATATGTGGGCTGAATGCCTAGTAATAGCCTTAGTCTTCTGAATAGAGGTGCTATGTTTGGAGTTGTTAGTATAAGTACTCCTCCATGCTTCAAAGCCTTATTTATCTTGCCCAGGACTAGAGGAGCATAGTAGTAATGCAGGTGCTCCAAGACCTCTGTAAAAACAGCGCAGTCAGCATTATTAATGCCTAGCTCATCCCTCTCAAGATCGCATTTAACAACATCGACGTTGCAAGCCTTTGCAATCCTCAAATAGGGCTCTGGATCAACATCAAGAGCAATGACATTGTAGCTCATTTTCCTCAAAGCACATGAAGTTATAAAGGCTGTGCACCTAGATCCAGAACCGTTGAGCCCTTCCTACAGTGCTCCTCAACAAGCTTTAGAACCTCAAACCTCCTACCAAACTCAAGGTGACAGCTGTGAACAGCCCTTGAATCACCAAACCTCTCAACAACCTCTTTAACGCTTAGTAAAGCCTCTCTAGAGTCCATAGTCTGCCACAAGCTGTGAGTAGCTAATAATACCCGATTTAGTTATACCTAGCCAGTCCAGTAAATACCTGCCTAAGCCCTTCTTTTTAATCATTCTTGCGCTAACAAATACTGCAACAAATGGATTGTAGTACATGCTTCTTAATCCGAAGATTTCATAAGCTCTTCTACCAAAGTCGTAATCTTTGTGCACTCTCAATTTAGGGTTAAAATTCACTCTCTCTATTACACTCTTTTTGAATGCTATGAAATACCCCGTTGTTTTGTACGGCCCTCTTAAGTAGCGATCGTACAGGTATGCCATCAAGTTTGTTGTCAGATCTAATGGGTAGTATACGTGTCCGACTGTGGCAATAAGCTTTTCAGGGTTATCCATGAAAACCTTGATGGTTTCTTGTATTGCTGAGGGTGTCATTATGACGTCTGCATCTGTGCGAATTATTATGTCGCCTTTAGCGCTTAACACCCCTATATAGGACGCGTATCCAACACCTGGCTTATCAACCTCTATCACCTTAGCCCTCATTTTCTTCGCTATATCAGGGGTTCCATTGATACTCATGTAATCCACAACTATGGTCTCGATAGGGATTTTACAAACCTGGGCAATGTAGTTTATGGATGTTAGTAAGTTAGGTAAATACCTGGCTTCATTTTTTGTTGGTATAACGAAAGATATTAGGGGTTTGTTATCTAACAGCCTAAGCTTCTCACAGTGATACGTGAAGTCGAGATTAAATGTAATACGCTCAAACATTTGCCTTAATGAAGCAATAGCTCTGAATAGGGCAATAGCATAGTAAAGCTTTGAAGTCATAACCAGAGCCTTAGCATTCGTACAGTATCTGAGCCTGTTGAGTTTACTCTAGGGTAGCGTTTTCCATCACTCTTACTCTTCACAGCCTCCTCTTTAACATTGTAGAGTTCTTCAATATATGTGAGCAATACCCCACTCCACGTCTCTATCGGCACCCTCTCTATTATTACCAGATCCTTGATGAATGGTTTTGCTTGTGCTTCTAGGTTTTCAGCTACTTCTTTTGATACTATTGCTGGTGTTCCCATGGCTAGCGCTTCTGCTGTGAATATGCTGAATGCTTCGTGCCTGCTTGGGTCTATAGCGTACCTTGCCCTCGATAATAGCTCCAAGTATCTTTCTCTAGCATCCGAGCTTGCTGAGTTAACTCTAGGTGAGTGTTACCCATTAATCCTACTCCTCACAACCTTAAACTTTGTACATATTCAACATTTGGACTGCTACCTCACTCCACGTCATAACTTCTTTCTTGCCTTCAGCACCTAACCTGGTAGCGAGCTCTCTGTTTTTTGCTAGCATTATTATTGCTTCTGCTAACGCTTTAGGATCCTTAGGTGGAGCTAACAATCCGTTTACCATGTGCTTGACCCTGTATGGTATGCCTCCAACCCTAGTCGCTATAACTGGTTTGCCTCTAGCCCAAGCCTCAGATATGATCATAGGATACACCTCGACGTAGTCGCATACACTTGGCACAACAACAGCCAGTGAACCGTCAATAGCATCGATCTTTGTCTCGTCATCCACAAATCCCATAAACAAGACATCCTTATCTACGCCAAGCCTTTGAGCAAGCTCTTTATACGGTTTGGGATCTCCAGGCCCTATGACCACAAGCTTTAAATCAATAGAGCTCTCGACAACATGGTGGAAAGCCTTAATCAATACATCGATACCTTTGAGAGGGTGCAACCTGCCCACATATAGAACATAGTCGTAGTTTATGCTGCAGCGCCTCCTAAACTCCTCCCCACCATATCTATGAGAAATAAACCACTCTGGAACCCCGTCAGGAATAAATGCCGCGTCGACACCGTACTTCTTACTTAAAATCACTTGATCTCTCAAACTCCTAACAAGCCTAATATCAGACAACTCGATAGCCTCCTTAAGCATGTGATTAGCGTAGAAAGGCCCTAGCAACCTCACAAAATAGTTTGGATGATCGTAGAGAGCGTCAACAGCCATGAAGTACATAGCCGTTTTAACTCCTAGACTCTTTGCTTTTTCAACAATCTTAACCGTGAATATACTGTTCTGACTGTGGCCATGAACAATATCAGCATCTCTAATAACCTTCTCCACATGTTCCAAGGGGTATGTGAGGTCAGGGAAGTGAAGCCTCAAAGCCTTCACCCTATGAACGTAGACCCCGTTTACAACCTCCTCCTTCGGCCTCTTCTCGGCACCAAATCTGCTTGTGATCACATGAACTTCATGACCCATTCTTACTTGTTCTTCTGCGAGGTTTTGAACGGCTCTTTCTAATCCTCCAATAACCGGTGGGTAATAGTGATATACATGGATAATTTTCATGATCTACCTCTTACAGCCTTCAATATCCCATTTACCGCTACTACTCCATTGAAAATAGCATATAGTGTCAGTACTATGTAACTAAAAATCTTTTTGTGAATCGGATAACTCCATTTATTCATAAAATACGTGTGGTTCCTCCATTTCCAGTATATTCTGTCCTCTAGATCTAAGTACCTGTTTCCACCGCTTTCGAGAGCCAAATGGTAGGCATAAAACCTTGGCTCAAAAATAATCTTGTAACCCAGCTCCCTTACCTGCCTCTGGAGATCACTCTCCTCTCTATATCCAGTTCCCCCATACTTCTCATCATATCTTACACCTTTACTTAAAATTTCAACTTTTATAGCCATTAAAGGAGTAGTGTATTCTACTAATCGAGGACCATGTTTTACATCGAGAAATATGAACCCCGTGGCGCGTGTTATTGCATCCGCTAAATAACGTACATTAAGCGAAAAATCTGGGTCTATCTTTCGCTTAACCAAATTGATAACTCTTCCGCCCACAACTCCTATTTGAGGGTTTTTAAGCCACGAGAGGGCTATATGAGTTGATTCATCTCCTGTGTATAGGTAATCGTCGTCATATAGTAGGAGGATATCCTTTACTCCTAGGTTCTCCTCAGAGATGTCTAATATCTTGTTTCTGGCTTTCGTTGAACCTCTTCTGCCGATATTGATATCGTATATGACTTCGAAACCTCTGTTAATAAGACCTTCTAAAGCTTGTTTGTAGATTTCCCTCTCTCTTTCCGTAAGAGCGTCGATGGCCAGAATAAAACCTTTGATCAACCTACTTTCTTTGAAAGAGTTGACACAGTAGTGAAATACCCTGCCCCTATTGAAAGAGGGGATACCAACAAAGATCCTACTATTCATCGCCATCTTTACGTTACTTATCTTCTTTACTCCATACTATTTCTTTAGTCCACAGGTTCCTGACCGAGGCTACTACAAGGTATAGTTGCGTGGCTATCCAAGTCCTGTAGGGCTTGAATACTAGCAGGAGCAGCCCGAGGAATATCAGCCCCAGGGCTATCGTGGAGCCTTCTAGCGCGGTGTAGAGTAGGGTTGCCGCTGCCGCGACGAGTATCCAGGGGTTTAGTAGGTGGAGGTGTGCCTCGGCTATCAGCACACCGCGTAGCCTGGGCGGTGCCTTGGGTAGAAGCCTTAGTGTTGCCGCGAAGTGCTGGAGTAGGTGCTGGGCCCTCCTAACCCTCCACTTATGGTACCCCCTACCCGGCACCCCCTCGACACACCACGCGTTGTCAACGGCTATAGACCTGTACCCCATCAACGCTATCCTGGTTGCCGTGTGGCTGTCATCGGAGCCGAGGCTGGTGGGGAAGCCCCCGAGCTCTTCTAGAAGCCTCCTCTTGAACACGGCTAGCTCGCCGTGGAAGACGGGGGTCGAGTGAGCCTTGCTCTCAGCGAGCCTGACGACATTGTAGTACCCGCGGTACCCCTCCTCGACACCCGCCGCACCCCCGCCGGCAGGCTTCTTAAGGCATGTCACAGCCCCCACAGAGGGGTCTCCCAGCCAGGATACAACGTTGGATAAAGCGTCCCTTGAAGCCCACCTCGCGTCAGCATCGGTTATAACCACGACCTCCCCGCCCGCACGCCTCAAAGCCTCGTTCAAGGCGGAGGCCTTACCCCTCCTCACAGGCTCCCTGACAAGAGTGACCCTCAGCCCCGGGTTCCTCCGAGCCCACTCCTCCACCCTCCCGGGCGTCCCGTCAGTGCTAGCGGAGTCGACTACGATGATTTCAAGCAGCTCCCTCGGGTAGTCCTGGCCAGCCAGGTCGTCCAGCTTCCCCTCTATAAGCCCGGCCTCATTGTAGGTTGGCACTATGACCGAGACCCTCGGCTTGTACCCGGGATCCCTCCTCACACCCCAGGGCTTCCAAAGCCACCTCTCCTTCAGGTAGTAATAGTAGGCTAGGGGGAAGCCGAAGTGGGCTAGCGCCAAGCCCACTCCTAGGAACAGCAGTATGCCCCGGAGCATGATCCACGGATGCTACGGCGGCCTAGGCCCCCTCCCGTCAGCCAGCTCCCCGCCAACACCCCAGTTCTCCCTGGGAACCTCGTGTATCACCACCTCCACAGCCTCCCTCGGTATCCCAACCTCCTCGAAGACTCTCGTAATACCCTTCACTATCCTCTCCTTAACCTCCCTCGGCCTACCACTCCACATGTACACGTGGACTATGGGCATACCCTACACCAGGATACCCCACCCTGCCCCTGTTTAATATA
>WYEB01000266.1_pt1 | contig 19827 bp, 21 predicted proteins | sample 6343061 | NCBI WGS metagenome assembly WYEB01 (sample SAMN13812332, study PRJNA600296) | hot springs metagenome | biome: ENVO:00000051; feature: ENVO:00002007; isolation source: sediment sample from Evening Primrose shelf | place: USA: Yellowstone National Park, Evening Primrose Hot Spring ... | reverse complement strand
ATTTGACTATGTTAATAAATTTTATTTAGAACTCTTCCTGAACCTCATGTACTCCTTTTTCAGCTTCTTCTACCGCTTTTTTCATTTCCTCCTTTATGTCTTCTGGTAGCTCGCTAATCTTTGCGCCCGTTGGCGATATGTTCAGCGATTTATCCCAGAGAACTTTTATTCCTTCATCATTTATTTCCATTGGATGCCTTACCATCGATATTTTTGAATCCCTCATCTTCCATACTAATATTGATCTGTAAAGTCTTCCTTCAACCTCATCAAGATCAATTCTAACTATTCCGTCTACAGCGTGTTCGACGCCCGGACCCCCGAAACCCCTTTCCCCTACAGATATCTGGCTTACAAAGAGCGCTGTGTTTCCTAGCCCCGCAATAACCCTCTTAAGTATCATCACAGTGCCCCTTGCAAGAGCTGGTTTTGTAAGATACAGGGTGCTAACAGAATCTATAGCTACCCTTTTTGCTCCTGTGTTCTTTATGGCTGCTCTTAATACATCAACAAGCTCCTGAACGCTTTCCGGGTCTTTAACAACATAATTTTCTCTCTGTGCTGATGATCCTATGCCGGCTGTAAACGCATCAACAATCGCTAATTCGCCTTCTTTTTCGTATTTTGTTATATCCCATGAAAAGTGTGCAAAACTCCTTCTTACTGATACAGGATGTTCTTCAAGAGCAACAAAAACTCCGTGTTCTCCTTTTAAAAGCCCATTATAGAGAAACTGTTTTGCAAGGATCGATTTGCCTGTGCCTGGACCTCCTGAAACCAGTACTACGTTTCTTTCAGGTATACCCCCATACAGTATTTCGTCAAAGCCCGGTACATAAGTCCTGACCCTGTATATTTTCATAACTTTAAAAGGTTATAACTTTTTTATAATCTTTTCCACAAGGTTAAAATTTTTTAACATTCTTTTATTAAATTAAACTTACTTTTATGTAAAAATGGTTTGTTCTATTATTTATTTAAAAACTAGACCTTTATAAAATAAGTGTACTCGCTTGCTAGAAAAGAACCTTCACCAAGTGACCACAGCCCTAATGCTCTTACTTTTTCTCCTATTTTTAAACCCTTTAGCTTAGTTGATAACTCACTTGTCACCATTATTTTCCCCTCTCCTGAATCATCTCCAATCATAATTTCATATTTATCAGATGACCTCATAACTGGCTCAGAAAGAACAATAAAATCTAATGATACGTATCCTTTTTCAGCTTTAGATATTTTTTGTAAAAGAGGCTGGTAGTTCAATTTTTTATCATACTTTAAACAATCATCTACAATAAAAACTGGGAACTGAAATCTGGCCTTTTTTACTATTATTGATTCTGAGCCTTTACAGGCGCTACTCAGCTTAGCAGGCCTTACGTTACCAAATTCATCCAAAAGCAGAAAATTTTCATTTTCTCCAAAGACGGACATTATTGATGGGGAAATATCAACAGTATACGGTTTTAAAAATGATATCTCGTTGCCATACTCGCTTTTCTTGGCAAAAGCAGGAGCCGCTGTTATTGTCATACCTTCTTCTATAGGAATTTCGTTGTCCCATAAAACGCTTCTGTATTTTAAAGTATTTCTTATAAAAAAGCTTGTTCCGCTGCCTTCCGTTCCATCTTTTCTTTTGTAAGAGATGTTCTTTATTGGACCTTCAATTATACCTCTTATTATAAAGTTTTTGGCGTTTGGGCTTCTTGAAATTAGCTCTTCCAGCTTTAAAACCTCGTTAGTGGTGTTTATGCTTGACTGAGAGTTAAGATGAATTTCCAGCTGATCGTTTTTACCCTTTTTTACATACGCATTTTTAAAAATTAATCTTGAGCCCACGGGGAAATTTTTGAAAACGTCTTCTTCACCCCAGTAGATACCCCTCATTAAAGCTTCATCATAAAGGTAAAAAACGGTTCGTTTTTCGTATTTTTTATAAGATAATAGATAGCCTATGAGGTTTACGCCTTTCTTCTCTCCTGTTATTTCTGATGGTTTTAAATATTCATCGAGCTTTATTCCCAGATCGTTTAAAATCAGGTAAAGAGCCCCAAGGTCCGTAAGGTATCCCGCGCCTATCTGCTGTTTTTTCTCCTGTATGAGCTCCATTAACCTATCTTTTGTAAGGTCCTTCTTTTTTTCTAATATATATATATAATCTAATATCTTAGATAGCTTTTCGTTATCAGTTGTCATTCTTTTTCCTTTAATTCTTGCAAGTACCTTAAAGCATCGAGCGCTGCTTTAGCGCCCATGCCAGCCGCGGTAACGGCTTGTCTGTATACAGGATCAGCTATGTCTCCCGCTGCAAAAACGCCTTTAACGCTTGTTCCAGTTTCTCCGTAAAGCTTGATGTATTTGTTCTCAGTAAGCTCAACCTGTCCCTCAACGAGCATCGTATTGGGGATGTGTCCTATGTCAACAAAAACTCCTTTAACAGGTATGTAGCTCACTTCATTGGTAATTTTGTTTCTCACCTTTATTCCTTCAACTTTGCTGTCTCCGACAATCTCAATTACTTCACTGTTCCACACAAACTTTATGTTCGGAAGCGAGAAAGCCCTTTTCTGCAGCACAGCTTGTGCCCTTAACTTATCTCTCCTGTGTATAACTGTAACGCTGTTGCATATCTTTGACAAATATATAGCGTCTTCTATCGCCGTGTCCCCTCCTCCTATAACTGCTACATCCATGTTCTTAAAAAACATACCATCACAAACAGCGCAATAAGAAACCCCTTTGCCTTTGAACTTCCTTTCAGAAGGTAAACCTAGCTCTTTTGCCGAAGCTCCCATGGCAAGAATCAAAGTTTCAGCGAGGTATGTGTCATCTTCAACTTTAACTTTAAAGGGCCTTTCTGTTAAGCTTATCTCTGTTGCATCTTTGTCTATTATCTGAGCACCTAACCTTTCAGCTTGTTGTCGCATTCGTCTCATAAGCTCAGGCCCAAGAATAGGTTCTGGAAAGCCTGGAAAGTTCTCGACTTCGGTTGTAAGCATCAGCTGTCCTCCTGAGGAATAACCACCAATTACTAATACGTCTGCCCCTCCTCTTACAGCGTAGATTGCAGCTGTCAAGCCTGCAGGGCCGCTCCCTATTATCAACATCTCGTGCTTTTCGACCTTTCCGCCTTCAAATCCAGATAACTTAAAACCCATGATAACAATAACGTATATTTGAAATAATAAACGTTATGGAACAATATAATTCTCGCGACTTCCAAAAAGCTATTAAAAAACAAAATCAACACCTTAGGGTGAGAAAAAATGAGCTATGTAACAAAGATGGTTTGTTCAAAGTGCGGAAAAGTTTATGATCCAAAAGAAGGGCACGTTATGTGCGACAAAAAAGACCTCGGAAGGCTTGATATATTCTACGATTACGAAAAAATAAAGGAAAAGCTTACCAAAGAATCTCTTGCAAAAAGATCTCACGATACTTGGAGATGGAAAGAACTTATGCCAGTAGATGAAAAGTATGCTATAAGACTTGGAGAAGGCGGAACGCCGCTGATAAAGGCCACAAGGCTAGCAGAAGCATATGGGCTTAAAGAGCTTTACATTAAGGACGAAACAAGAAACCCAACAGGTTCATTTAAAGACAGGTCCATGTCTGTTAGCGTCGCAAAAGCCGTTGAACTTGGAGTAAAGGTTGATACTACCGCAAGCAGCGGTAACGCTGCCGCAGCTTTGGCTGCATATTCTGCAAAAGCTGGAATAAAGACTGTTGCTTTTGTCCTCTCAACTGCAAGCGTTTCAAAAGTTGCCCAGCTAAAACTTTACGGAGCATCTGTCATTAAAGTAAGGGGTATAGAAAAGGGAGAGGATCCAACAGTAAAGATGATGCTTGTGGCTGTTGAAGAGATGGGCTGGTACCCTTCACCATCTTTTGGACCTTTTAACCCTTACCAGGTTGAAGGACCGAAGGGCATATCGTTCGAAGTTGCTGAACAGTTTGAATGGAAACCTTATGACTGGATGCTTGTTCCAACAGGAAGCAGCTGTCTGCTTGCTGGTATATGGAAAGGTGTTAGGGATCTAAAGGAAATAGGTTTAACTAACTATTATCCAAGGCTTGTACCGGTTCAGCCTGAAGGAAACAGCCCTCTTATTAGAGCCATAAAAAACAACATCCCCTTTGAAAAGATAGAAGCTGAAAAGCACCCGCACACAATAGCTTCTGGGCTATCAGATCCTTATCCATGGGACGGAGATGCAGCGTTGGAAGGAGTAAAGAAGACCGGCGGCACAGGAGAATCAGCAAGTGATGAAGAAATTGCACAAGCTGTAAAGGATCTTGCAAAGTATGAAGGTATATTCGCTGAACCTAGTGGAGCTGCAGCTCTTGGCGCTCTAAGGAAGCTAATTGATAACAAGATTATAGACCGCAACGACCGCGTGGTCGTTCTAGTTACTGGATCAGGATTTAAAGATCTTGCTTTCGCACAGTCACTTTATAAAGAGCCTCCAGAAATAGATGCAGACATAAATCAGTTAAAGAAAGCTCTAAAAGAAGAAGGTGTGCCTTTCTAAATAATATTTTTTAAAAATTAACTTTATGATTTTGTTTCTTTTTTATAGTATTTTTCTGCATCTTTAACGGCTTCATATATTTGATAGTATGTGCCGCACCTGCAAATTACTCCGTTAAGCTCTTTTTTCAGTTCTTCACCGTCTATTTCAGGGTTCTTGGTAAGAACGTAATGAGAAGTGACTACAAAAGCAGGAGTGCAAAAACCGCACTGCATAGCCCCATGTTTGACAAAAGATTCCATCAACTTTTTTGCTTTTTCGTCAAAATACAGACCTTCAGCTGTAATAACTTCTTTTCCATCTGCTTCAACAGCAAGGGTCATGCAGCTCTTCACTGGTATGCCATCCAACAGTACAGTACACAGACCGCATTCTCCTCTCCAGCATGCTGCTTTTACGCTCGTTATACCGAGTTTCTCCCTTAACACATTAAGCAGCAACTCATTGTCTTCTATTGTTATCTCTTTTGCTATCCCGTTTACCTTTAGAGATATTGTCTTCATTTAAGCACCACCAAATACTTCCTTTAACGCACGAGCAGCAAGCACTTTAGAAACTTCTTTCCTGTATTCTGAGCCAGCAACAGCATCAGACATTGGTTTGACGCTTGAACCTATTATTTCTGAAGCATTCTTTATGTTTTCTGAAAGTGAAGCTTCCCAATTCCATTGCAGAGATTTATGATCAAAGTAATAAGGTCTTGGAGCTATTGCTCCTATTACTACTGTTAGCTTTTTTTCTTTTAAGAGCACGGAAACGGCGACAGTGGCTATGGCTACTTCGCTTGCGTTGATTAGCTTCAAGTAGGTCCCCTTAAAACCTCTGCTGTAAGGAACTACTATTTCTGTAATCATCTCATCATCTTTTAAAGAAGTTCTTCCAAAACCGATTACAAGTTCCGAAGCTGGTATGGTGCGCTCACCGTCCAGACTTTTTATAGTGAGTAAAGAATCCATTGACATGAGCGCCGGCAGCCCGTCAGTACTTGGCATCCCGACGCTTATGTTGCCCCCTATTGTGACAGTATGCTGAAGCGTTCTATCTCCCATATAAGATGCGGCTTTTGCCAGAGCTGGGAGGTTATCCCTGATTATTTGATAACTTTGTAGCTCTATAGCTGTTACTGCGCTCCCTATTTTAATTCCGTTTTCTGTTTTGCTGATCTTTTTTAATTCTTCTATGCCTTTAATATCGATCACGTATTCCGGGGAGATCTTTCTCTCTTTCATAAGGTTTATGAGCATTATTCCACCAGCCATAATTTTTGCTTTACCTCTGTACTGCCTTAGCAGAGATAGAGCATCTTCTAGTTTTTTAGGTTTTAAATAAGTAAATTTTGGAAGCGTAAAATAAGGTGTTGTAAAGCTCAAACCTGCTGCACCTCTTTTATACCTTCTTCAAAAAACAGTTTCTGAGCCTTTTCTATAAGCTCCGGCTTTTGTTCCTTTATAGCTTTCCACAGCTTTTCAGCTGTAATAGGAAGCTGGTTTATCTTTACGCCTGTGGCCCTTAGTATCGCGTTTGCTATTGCAGGTGCAACGCCAATCATTACGTGTTCCCCAACTCCCCTTGCCCCAAGGGGTCCGTCCTTCTGAGGTGTTTCTATAATGTAACTCTCAATGCTTGCGGTCATGTCTTCAAAGTGAGGCACATAATAGTTTATCAGGTTCGGGTTTATAACTCTGCCATCCTCGTCAAATTTTAACTCTTCGTAAAGTGCAGAGCCAAGGCCCATTATAAAGCCGCCATCCATTTGTCCTTTAACTAAAAGAGGGTCTATGGCTTTTCCTACATCGTAAACTTGTATAGCTCTTAGCACCTTAACTTTTCCAGTAAGAAGGTCTATCTCAAGTTCCACTCCAGTTCCGCCATAAGTATGAAAAACTGTGTTTGATCCATGTCCGCTGGCATCAAGGAAAGTGTTAAGCACAGGCGCATAGCTGCCCCTCCCTATTACTGGAGAACCAACGGTTGTCCCGTCAGGATACGTATAGCCCATAGCAAATTCCTTTATTTCTTTTCTTATCCACGGATGAGATTTTGAGAAAACGTAACCACCTGAGACCTCTACGTCATCAATGGGCACCTTAAAAACTCTTGAAGCTGTATCCTTTATCTGATCCTTAGCGTCCTCTATTGCCCTCAAGAGTGCTATTCCGTCTGAAAAGAGCCCTCTGCTGCCTACGGTTTGCCATGTATATGGGTTTGTGTCAGTGCTCACCATTTCAAGTTGATTGATCTTAACCTTTTCAAGCGGAATGCCAAATTCTTCAGCAACTATTATTGCTAGGGATGTAGGTGTTCCTTGCCCCATACTCCCGGTTCCTGTAAAAACATCTATAGTCCCATCTTCGTTCAGTTTTACAACAGCAGACGATCCAGCGTTTGGAGGCTGAGAAGGTGCCTTTGCAAGCAGCGCTATGCCTTTTGCCCTTATCTTCCAGGGCTCTGAAGGTTTATCAACATGATCCGGTTCTAATGCCTGTGCCAGTACTGAAAGAACCTTTTGAGGATCACCTTCGTCCTCTCTTACCCCTTTCTCCTGTAGCTCTTATGGACTCACCTGGTTTCAAAAGGTTTTTGCGCCTTATTTCTACTGGGTCTATTCCAAGAACGCTTGCTGCTCTGTCAAGCGTGAGTTCAAGGGCCCAATGATTTTCAGGATGACCAAAGCCTCTCATTGCTGTTGTTGGTATCTTGTTTGTATATACTGCATAAGATTTTACGTGAACATTGGGAATCTCATACGCTCCATCTGCTGAATACCCTGCTGTTCTTGCAACGTTTATAGTATAATCAGCATAAGCTCCGGCATCAAGGTAGAATTCAGCTTGGTAAGCTACAAACCTCCCGTCCTTTTTAAAACCTGCCTTTACTTTGGCTATAAAACCATCCCTGACCGGAGCAGAAGTCATCTGCTCGGCCCTGCTCAAAACAAGCTTTACAGGCTTTCTTCCAACAAATTTTGAAAGAAGCGCAACCAGCGGTTCCCATCCAAGCCCGGCTTTTAACCCGAAACCTCCGCCTGCGGGTGGCGCATGAACTATTATCCTGTTAACTGGTAGCCCAAGTGCGTCGGCCATCAAAAACCTGGTCGCAAACGGCGACTGTGTGCTGGTCCAGAGCTCTACGTAATCGTCAAACCGCCACCATGCGAGCACGTTCTGTGTTTCCATTGTTATGTGACTTATCTGGGGTAACCTGTACGTTTCCTCTATTATTACAACATCATCTTCTTGAAAGGCTTTCTCAACGTCCCCATGCTTGAGTTCGAAGAAGTTTGCTATGTTAGTGCGTAGAACAGGGTGGAATCCGGGGAAGACCCTGTACTCACCTAGCTTCTCATGTACTAACGGAGCATCTTTTTCAAGAGCCCTTTCAATTGTGAGCACTGGTTCAAGCGGTTCATAATCAACTTTGACCTTTTCTGCTCCTTCTTCCGCAGCCTCTAGAGAATCAGCTACAACGGCTGCCACAGGATGACCTACCCACCTAACTTTATCGACAGCCAGAACATCTCTGTCAGAAATGTATAAGCCCAGTCTATATGGGAAGTCTTTACCCGTTGCTACTTTAATTACTCCTTTTACCTTTAGCGCTTCAGAAACATCTATGTTCTTAATCTTTGCATGAGGAAACTTGCTTGTTACAAGCTTTGCATATAGGGTTCCAGGAAAAAATATGTCGAAAGCGTACTTCAGGGTGCCCGTAACTTTAAGCCAAGAATCAACTTGAGGGATCTCTTTTCCAACATACTTATCACTCATAGGTAATATTATAATAATGAAAAGCTTTTATATAAACTTATAAACAAAAAATACTAAAAACATCCAAGCGTAGAAGTTAAAAGTATTTTACCAAACGTTTCTATCAAAATTTTCTTCGCTACAAACCTACCTCTTTGTCCTGAACGGGTTTTACTACAAATTTTTAATCTTCAAGAGTCTTTACGTGTTTCACCGCATTACCCTCAAACTTAAAGACCCTGCTTATTATCATGAGCTCAGGCCCGGTCGTGCTTTTTCCGACGATAAGTCCGTTAGTATTTCCTACTATTCCTGAAGCAACAAAAGGAACTCCGCCGTTGACAGATCCAACATCTACATCTACGCCTAAAATTTCCCTGGCTTTCTTTAGCTCCTCTTCGCTGGTCATTGGATGTAGCATGGCCCCATTGTTAGTAGCTATTCCAACAGCGCCAACCTGAAAGTATCCAGCTATCGGCATTCTGATCAGCTTTATCTTTAAAACCTTAGACGCCTGTTCAATTTCTCTATCAGAAAGTATTGGAGAAGCAATGCCGCCATAATCGTTTACGAGCAAGAGGTTTCCTACAGATGTATATATAGAATTGAGCCTTTCTACGGGACCGTTAATTGACTTCTCTAAGCTCATTATTTCCTCATCAGTAGCAAACTTCGTTATAAGAGCGCCATAAGTATTTATCGCCAGAAGCGGTCCAAGAAGTCTACCCCCTCCTGCGCTAGCATAATAAAAGTTAACCTTCAGCATTTCTGCCATAAGTTTTCCTTTTCTCTCCGGGTATCCATAAGGTATCAAAAGCACACGCTCAGATGCCTTCAAAAACAATCCTACATTTGGGTTTCTATAAACGTTATACAGGTATATCGACAACTTTTGTTTTTGTATTTTTTTTCATTTTTAAACCTTTATTTAAATCCAGTGCTTATGCAAGTATAGTGTTTTTGCTCCTTTAGAGAAATTTATTAGACCTCATCGGCTTGAACAATTTAATGAGTTAAAAGCTCAAACCAATAAGACCCAACAGGAATTTAATGAAGAATTAGCGAGCTTTTGAAATGCGTTACAAAACGAACTAAAGCCTCGCCTCTTCTAGGGCGGGGAGGAGGTCAGTGTTATGAATCTTTATACTTGTAGAGGTACTGAAATTCAACAAAATTTTTATTGTAAAAATCGAAATTTATAGTAATGCAAACGACAAGCCTTGCACTTAAGGGCAGGGAGGGTGTCAGCAGATGCAGGAGATCATAAATGTAGCGATAATCTTGATTGTAGCGATGCTGTTTATACCTGGAGCATTAGAGGATTTCAAAAAGAGAGAAGTAGAGGATGTATTTATTTTCATGCCATATATATCGTACATCGTTACTTATGCCCTGTTTGGAGTAATGACAGTTGCTGTTGGTTTATTTATAGCTGCAATTATAATTATCGTTTCTTATTTTCTTTACAGATATAATTACATAGCAAGCGGCGATCTGCTAGGTCTTCCAGCAATATTTTCTGCCATCTACGCGTTAAACTTTATAGCTATATTTATTTCTCTAATAACAGCGTTTGACCTCTTCAGAGTTTATATAAAAAAGAAAGGCCTTAAGGTGAAAAGAAACAGTATCGAAGAGCATGAAAAAAATTTCTGGCTTCCTGTTAATAGAAAACAAAAAAATACGAGCGAAGAACCCAGTGTAAACGATAAAATGACAGAATCTTACGAATATGGCGTCCCGTTGCTGGGTTACGCTTTTCTCGCTTGCTTTTTTTCTCTTATTGCTTATGTAGCTACCTTCTTTTTTATTTAAAAATAACTTGAACTTTTTATAATAACTGAAAGCTTCATCGTCACAAACAGTTTTAAAATAAATAGCTTTACTTTATATAATGCTTGTCATATAATATTTTCTGCCTGAAAAATTATGTACCTTAAAAGAGGTATGATTGCTCCTTGACCTTTACCCAAGGATCATTATTAGATATTCAAAAGTTCCTTATACACAAAAATAGGAAATTGTGAAACGTGCTAAAGAGCTATTAGCTAAAGCATGAGCTCAGGGATGAGCCTTTTCTGCTCCTCAAAGCATGGCATGTACACGCGTTCTCGCTTATGGAACAGGATGATTTCAAGGAGCGACTGGAGGGGCATTGTAAGGATACTAATGAAGATGGGTGAAGCTAAAGTTAATGAGCTTGATTCATACGGCTCATCATCATTCTGCTCCAGGTGTGAGTGGGAGAACAAAGACCTAAATGGAGCAGTTTTGAGTGCAGCAGGTGTGGGCTCAGAATAGACAGACAGCTAAACGCAGCAATAAACCTATACATGCGCCTCAAGTTCGGGTATAAAACAAATTGGGATGGCAAAAAGAAGCATGAACTGAAGGTGGAGGGCGCTTCCCATGATGCCTTCAGCAATATGGAAGGCGTATGAATGGGTTGGGTACGTCTAGACAGGAGCGGAAGACTCCCCATGAACTCGTGATGGAGTTACATGAAGTTGTGAAGCCCAAGCCTTACGCGTACGATAGGTATGCTGATGCGTACCTACGTACACACGTAGAGTGAAACCCGGATACAAGGCAATAATTTCTGACGTTCTTAATATTTCCCCTTATATCGATTATGTGGTTGAAGTAGAACTATTAAGGGTAAAATTACACTGCTGAAAGATTATGATGAAAGGATCAGAATGGAAGAAAACTAAGGGTGATATTGCTACTCTCAAGGCAAAACTTACAGCACAGCTTGACTTTTACTATTAAATAACAAACACCAGGTATTCAAGCGTCAAAATGACTATGAAGGTAGCAGCACAGGTAATGGGTGTTAATGACTTAAGCAAAATGATGGAGGAAAGGCTGAGGCTTGTGGAAAAATTGGTAAATATAAACCATCAGCTTAAACTGGAATTTATTAACGTCATATTTACAAAATGAACGAAAGCCTCGCCTCTAGAAAAGGCGGGGTAAAATTTAAATTACTAAAACATTGTAAAGCGTATTAAAGCGTGTCCCGTAAGGAATACTTCAAGAAGGCTCTACATATCCTGGAGTCCAATGAGGATAGGGTAAGTGGCTGAAGACATAGCCCGTGCTCTATCGCTGGACTAGCGGAGCGAGGTGGGTAACCACTAGCTATGAAGTCATGAAGATGAAGGCGGTAAACCACAAACCCATGATCCGCCTTGAAGGAACAATCGCCTTTTAAGGCGGGGAGGATGTCAGCTATATACTTGCCGCGTTTGAATTTGCATATACAGAAACATTATTCTGGGCAGGGGTATACATGCTGCCAATGCTAATTGAAACTGTTATAATGAGCCTGATTAGGGGAAGCCTCGCAAACAAATACGGTGCAAGGTTTTTTGCAACACTGGGCATGGTCAGAGTTGCAGCGTCGCTGTTTGCGCTTACGTGGAAAAATACTTAATATCTTCCTTACGTTCCATATGGAAAGCCGTCTTTTTTCTTTAGGTTGGTATCAACTAAAAACCATTTAAAAAGGGGCTGTCCATCATTCGTGAAAGGGACTTTTGCCCATTAACCTAGTTAAGTTAAATGACTAATATGAGGCCCACAGTTTAAACTAAATTTAAACTAAAATTGACGTTTAAAAGATCGGTTTAAAATTGCTAAATGACATTAAAAGTCGATTAAAAACAAAAATCATTTATTTACTAATTACAATTAAAATGCTGTACTTGCGGAGTAATCTAGAGAGGATCAGCTTTTTATACCTGGTTTATATGAAAATATATTGTTGAGCAAAAAGGAAAGAATAGGTCTTCTTACGGAAAGACAGTTGGAGATCTTGAATCTTAGGAAAAATAACATGAGTTACGATGAAATAGCAAAAAGGCTTGGCACAACTCCAGAAAACGTGTACATTCTGGAAAAAAGGGCTCTCAGGAACCTTAAACTTGCTTTTGAAACTATAAAGGCTGCTGTGGCGGGAAACATTGTAATGAAGGTTAAATTTGAAAAAGGAACAAAGCTAGTTAACATACCCCCTTTGCTTGTCAGCAAAGCAGATGAGGCGGGGATAAAGCTTAAAGGAAATTTTACTAAAATATTTGATGACATAAGGTATAGCGTCCCTGATTCAATTTCAAAAAATGAACTCGTAAAAGATGTTTACGTTTATGTAATGAGCGACGGCACATTTTTTATAGCTTCAGAAGATCTCTAGATAATAGAGCAAATATATAATAAGAATTGCGATAACTATTATCAAAAGTGCTTCAAGCAATTTTTTGTCGTTGCTTATAACTATAGGTACAGGGCCTATCAAAATTATTCCGCCACCCTTGATTTTCTTTTCTTCTTTCTCCTTGTTTTCGCTTTCTTCTCCTTTTTCTTTTTCGATTTCCTCAGCTTTTATTATTGTGCCTACGATGATTAAAACAATTCCAACAAAAACAAACAAAACTGATAATAGGATTAGGTCCATTTACCCTTTGATCGTTTTTATCAATTCGGACATCCAGTAAGGAAGATCTGACGGCTGCCTTGAAGTAATCAGGTTGCCATCTTTAACTACTGGCTTATCTTCGTAAATTCCTCCTGCAGCAACTAAGTCATCTTTTATTCCCTGCCAAGAAGTCAACTTTTTACCCTTAACCAAATTTGCAGATATCAGTATCTGTGGTCCATGACATATTGCCGCTATAGGTTTGGATTTTTCGGAAAACCTCTTTACTATATTTAAGGCTGATTTGCTCAGCCTGACCCTCTCCGGTCCTCTACCCCCAGGTAATATCAGTATGTCGTATTCATCTGGATTTACTTCATCAAACGCTAGATCAGCATTAAGCCAATACCCGTGTTTAAACGTTACTTGCCCCTTTTTTGTAGAAGCAACATGAACTTCTATACCTTCTTCCTGAAGCCTGTAGTAAGGGTAAAGAACTTCTATATCTTCGACTTCATTTTCTGTCAATATAAGAGCTTTCATAATAGGAATGAAATCAAATCGTTATATAAAGTTATCTTTAGTAGTTTACTTATATTTTTTTAGTAAAATTTGCGCGGGCAAAGTTATCTTTCAAGTATCTTTTCTGTGCCATTGTGTTCTTGAATTACAGAAGGCAAAACAAAAAGCTTTTGATTTTTAACCTTAACGGGGTTAAGGGCGCGAAAGTCCACCTCCGTAACAGTAGATCAAAACTTTTTAGCGTAAGTGGCGTTTTGCCGCTTTTGCAAACCATACACAATTCTACGATCTAATAATGGTAAAGAGTAATAATATTTTTGAGACATGGAAAAATCTATAGATAATGCTTTTTTTAAGCTTGTGCAGACAGGCTATAAAGAACAACCTGAAGCAACATAACCCTTATAATGTATGAGTATAACAAATTAATCATATAAAAATTTTTGATCTACTGGTGAGGGCGGGGTAGTTCACCGTTTTATAGAATAACAAATAAGGATCAACAAGAAATTGGCGAACTTTGCTTTAAAGCTTTAAAGATAACCTTGGGATAAACTTTGCAAAAAGTTCAAAACATTACCGCATACTTATTGGGGCCTAATCGATAATTGGACAGGTTGATATAAAGGTCCAACTTTGAAGTAAAAGCTAGGGCTAAAATTTTACATAAAAAATTATCTAAAAACAAAATTGAAATGCTGTATTTGTAGGCGTACTGAAATTACTTCATTAGCGCGTGTAAAAACTCCTAAGGGGAACTTTCTAAAGCTGTTTTTACGCAATGTTTTTTATTCTAAAGCAATTAGACCCAGATATGGACTGTTATGATTGTTTACGGGAAATTATTAAATCAGAAGTAAAACCTTCTGCAGGTTGCACAGAAATAGCCGCGATAGGGTATGCAATTTCTTTGGCAAAGCAAGGAACAGAAGAGCCTTATAGCGTTGAGCTTTACCTGGATTATGGCGTTTTTAAAAACGCGTTCGCAGCAGGGGTGCCCGGTGGGGGCTTTGGTATAAAGGAAGCGGTAAAAAGGGGCTTGATGTCTGAGCCTAAAGGTCTCGAAACCTTAAGCACTGCAAAAGGATCGTACAACAAAAATTTTGAGCTGTTAGTTAAACCCATCAAAACTCAGGGGCTGTTTGTTTACGCGAAGGTAAACAAAAGGGCTGCAATATTGGCAGGAGCTCACGACAGGGTTGTATACAACGGAATTGCTTTTAATTCAGTTGATGAAGCTATAAAGGCTGCAGGAAGCACAAACGAAAACTCTCAACTTGAACAGATATTTAGCAAAGAGACAATGACCATTAAGCTTCATTATTCGGAAATGCTCAAGTATGTAGATGAACTGGCCAAGGACGATTCAATTTCAAAGCTAATAGGCGATGCCATTGAACTTGACATGAAGCTGGCAAACGAAAACTTAAGATCAAAAAAGTTTTTTGGGCTGGCAAAGGGCATGGCTGAAAACGACGTAGTACAGAAAGCAACAAAATACGCTGCGGCTGCAGTAGAAGCGAGGATGTCTGGCTCATCGATTCCTGCAATGTCAATAGCAGGTTCAGGAAACCAGGGTATAACAAGCACCTTGCCCTTGTACATCTATGCAGATTCTTTAGGAGCTAGTAAGGAGGAACTTTACAGATCCATAATTGTGAGCTGGCTGACAACTGTATACGCTACAGCTTTTACAGGCTACGTTTCGCCGCTCTGCAGTGTGGGGATAAAGGGCGGCGCTGGTTTGGCTGCTGGGTTTTCTTATTTAATGGGAGGGGATGAAAGGGCTGCAGAAATTTCAGCAATAAATCAGATATCAAGCCTTGCAGGCGTTGTGTGCGACGGCGCAAAGCCGGGATGTTCTCTTAAGGTTGCAGCTGGCGTTGAAACAGCTTATAGGTCTGCAGTTCTTGCGATGAAAGGGCTTAGGCCTCCAAAGCTTGACAGCATACTTGGTGAAAGCCTTGAAGAAACGTTGATGAACGTAAGCGAATACCTTAACAACGTATCTGACTATGCGAACGTGAGCATTTACAACATACTTTCAGCAAAGCTCATAAATAAAAATTAAATTTTTGGGTAAAGCAGCTTAGGGGGTTTGCTTTTGCCAGCAAAATCAAAATAATAGGTATTTTCATGGATTAACCTTATCTTTTCTACGCAATCCTTAAGCCCGCTTTTGTCCCTCAACTGAACTGCAGGGTCAATCCTGAACCTTGCTCTTGGGTTTACGCTGTGAACAAATTCTGCAATTTTTTGTACCTCTTCGCAACCTATAATGTTAGGATAATAGACAGTTTCAGCTACAACCTTTTCATCATTTCCAAACCTTTGATAGTTATTTAAAACTCTCCTGTTACTTCTACCAGTGAGCTTTATGTGTTTTGCTTCATCTATAGCCTTTATGCTGAACGTTATTCCCTTTGATAGCTGAAAGATTTCTTCATCAAGCAGTTCGCCGTTTGTTATCAGCCATGAATCTATGCCGTTCTCTTTTAAAAGCCTCATTATTCCTTTGAGCTCAGGGTCTTGCGTCGGTTCTCCTCCTCCAAGGAAGGCCAATTTAACACCGTTTTCTTTAAGTATTTTAAGCAATTCATCAATGTTGATGTACTTGTGCTCAATTCTGTTTAAAGTTTTAATTGTGGCTTCAGGAAGAGAAGTACACCAACCGCTTACGTTTCTTATACAGTAAGAACATCTCCAATTGCAGACGTCGAACATCAAATACGCGCTGCCATCTTCAAACTGGACTATATGGTATATTGTGCTCATTAACCTGCATGGTTTATTCTTTACATTAATTTATTTTTTGTTTAGAGATGCTGTGTTGAATAACTATTTAAAGCGCGGCTGTCAATTCTTTGCTTATGCGCTCAAAAGAAAAAGACAGCCGCAATAATAATAACAAAAGATGGGGTAATAAGTTTATCAACAAAAGGAACTGGAAGAGTTACAATGAAGAGCTTGTAAAAGTGAATTTTTGCTACCAATTGGTAATAGGGATGAAGAATTGGATAAGATAAATGAGGGCAAGAAAGGTAGGCCGTATGAATTTCCTGAATCTTTCATTAAAATTCAGGCTTTATAGCATCAGTGGGTTAATTACATGGTTAATAGGATACAAGGCCATCTTTCGGCATAGGTTTTGAGAATACAACAGGCGTCTATAAAAATTTCATTATACGATATTTTATTGAATAATTAATTATAATCGCGCCTGTACATCCATTATTTAAGTGCGCTAAAAGAAAAAACAAAGTAGTTCACCTCAGCTTTATAAAAATCTTTATTTAAAGTTCCTGCACATCTACTTACATGAAGGCCTTGGTGCTTGCAAGCTACAATGCTACCTTTGTGCTTCGTTCAAGTAGACATCCTGTTGTGGGAGAAACTTTAAGGGTAAATTACATGAGAATTGAGCATGGAGGAAAGGGCTCAAATCAGGCAATAGGGGCAAGCAGGATGGGCGCAAATACTAAGATAATCGCTTCCGTTGGAAATGACCAGTTCGGCGAGATGGCCATAAAAAGATGGAGAGAAGAGGGGATAGATGTAAGTGACGTCAAGGTTACAGATGGATACACAGGATATGCTTTTGTGTTTCTGATGGATGATGGAAACAATTACATTTACATAAGCCCCAACGCCAATGAGAAACTAGATAACGAGCTGATTATGGAAAAAAATCCATAATACAGATTTTGACCTTTTCATGACAGTGTTTGAAATAGAACCAAGGACTGCACTTGCTGCAGCAAAAACAGCTTCAAAGCGTTCGTTAACCGTGCTGAACCCAGCTCCTGCAATTTACCTAAAACCAGAGGAGCTAGATGGGATTTACGCCATAACGCCCAATGAAAGTGAAATCAAAATAATGGCTGGGCTGTCACCAGATTCTCAGGTAGACATAGCGACGCTGGCCAAAAACTTTTCAAAGCACGTAAAAGTGGTGGCTGTCACTCTTGGTGAGAGGGGTGTTCTAGTTATAGCTGATGGCAAGGAAAGGCTTATCCCAGCATTAAATGTGAATCCAATCGATACAACAGGAGCAGGTGATGCCTGGAATGCGGCGTTTTCAATTTTCCTTGCTGAAGGTAATGATCCATTTTATTCTGCAGAGATGGCCAACAGAGCGGCTGCATTCCTTGTATCAAGAAAGAGGGGTAAGCCGGATCTAGTCGACAATCTACCATATAGGAACGAGATTTAAAATTTTATGCTTTCTAGTAACTTATAATCTTCTTCAACATGATGATTAAATTCTTTTATTGTTTCAAAAATTAAATACAATATAAAAAATCCAAAAGTAATAAATGTTGTGTTGCATGATTTATTGATGTGCACTTTCTAGGTATCTTTCTCATACTAGCTTTAGGTTAACGCCACAAAAATATTGTACAAATACGCCTTCATAAGCACCTCCTTCACCATATTAACTTCCTTGCCAACACGTATTCACCAAGCATATGCTCCACAACAAAGAAAACACCTTCCAGTGCCAGAATCGTCAATATATATTGCTGACACAGCTTCATGTATTAAATGCTTTAGCAACTTTATTGCATCCCTTATCCTCTCAGCATTAATCTGTTCATAAGTCTTCCAGTCCCTCTTCTACTCTGGCCTGTTTTTCACCTCATCTCTTATGCGATCTTCAATCTGCTTAAGAGAACTAAGATTATGTTTTCCTCCTTTACCAATATGCTCTATGAACTTATTATAGATATAAGTTTGCATGACTTAAAATATACATAACATCATGGATTAAATACTAACCTATGATAATGCAAATATTAATATAAATTCTTACAACAATTTTATTCCACAGCCGTAAGATAAACAATTAATAATGAGGATTTGATTTAATTATTTATGGTTAAACGAATATTTTTAGATATGGATCCTGGAATTGATGATGCAGCAGCCATTATGATGCTTTCTGCATTTTCCGAGCTGGAAATAATGGGTATAAGCACGGTATCGGGAAATGTTGAAGTAGAAAAAACTACAGCCAATGCAATGAAAATTGTTGAAGCCCTTGAGCTTAATGTAGAAGTTTTTAAAGGCGCATCAAGGCCGCTTGCAAAAAGAGCCCGCCACGCTTATATTGTCCACGGAAAAGATGGTTTAGGGGATACCAATCTAGAATTACATAATACAAAATCATTATCAAATAAATATGGTCCAATTGCTATGATAGAATCTGCAAAGGAAAACAAGGATTTATGGCTTTTAGCAACTGGACCATTAACAAATTTGGCTATAGCCACAATACTTGAGCCAGATTTTCCTAAAATGTTAAAAGGATTAGTCGTAATGGGTGGAGCCTTTAATCTCACTAAATACGGTGTAGGAAATGTAACTAGGTTTGCTGAATTTAACATATGGTTCGATCCTGAAGCGGCAAAAATAGTATCCACATCTTTTGATAATGCGACATTCATTGGTTTAGATGTTACAGCCAATCCCAAAGTTTGGATAAGCAAAAATGAGATAGATAATTTAAAAGAAACAAAAAGAAGCTCAATTCTTCGTAAGATTGTTAAAAATTATATAAAATCATACGGTTCATTTGTTCCGCATGATCCAATAGCAGCATACTATCTTATAAACCCTGAAAGCTTTCAGATAGAGGATCACTGCATTAAAGTTAAAACAGGAAGATTCAGAGGGATGACTACTGTGGATAATTATTCGGAAAATTGTAAGAAATCGAGGATCGATACTGATGTTGATGCAGACTCGTTTAAAAATGCATTTTTAAAATCTATGGAGTTTTAATACCATATAGCTTTGCTTTGGGTATAATTTTGCCTTTAACTTATACCTACGTGAGATGCTTATTAATTTATTGGCATGCTTTTTCTGTTGTTTTATCTGCAAATCATTTCACCCCTCCAATGTTCTCCAGTAATGATGGGTCCATTATAACTTCCTTCTTAGGTAGCCTTTGATAAAATATAACTGCTGAAGTTTCAAGCCTTTCTATGTCAAAGGCTCCGTGAGGCCTTATGAAGTTGTACCAATTCATGAATTCATTAAAGGAATTGAAGAATTTTATCTTCTTCTATTAAAATATGTCAAAGAACTTCTCAACCTTTCCGTTTGTCTGATGGTGATCAACCGTGCCAACTATCAAAGTTATCTTCTCCTTTATCAATAACTTTTTAAAATCAGTTAATCCCTTCTCCCTTTCATCTGATTCAACAGCATAGAAAGTTGTTCCGTGATCTGATAAAATCTCCTCAGGCTTTTCTATTGCTTTCTTCAATACATCAACTAAGTACTTAGATGTCGGAGTTGGATAAACTCCATAGCCAACTATAAATATAGAAGGGTATTCATACAATCAATATTAACTATAAACCCTTTATTTCGTGCCAATCAACGTGCCACAATGAATTTGAGCATTCTCTCTCATACCTTATCCACTTCTTTCTGTGCCACTTTTTAGGCTCGCTCATTGCAAGTCCCTCCTGCTTTAACACATAATTTATTTTCATATGGTTTATCTTCAATCCATACTTTTGTTTTATTATTTGCTCCAAATAGCTGGCGCATGATTTAAATTGTCCATATGCTTCGATAATAACTTCTTCGGTAA